>ERZ1292629.55-Hain-H43-01um-R1-55-length-113154-cov-9_pt1 | contig 113154 bp, 163 predicted proteins | sample MGYA00564399_ERZ1292629 | MGnify/ENA primary metagenome ERZ1292629 (study PRJEB36523, sample SAMEA6512636) | groundwater metagenome | collected 2019-01-08 | study: AquaDiva: Metagenomics assemblies of 32 groundwater samples | reverse complement strand
CGCACGGACGCACCCCTAGGGCGCTTTGTCGCAAAGACGCTTCGCGCTTTGCTTGCGCCCTAGGGACGTGTATTTCAAGAAGCCGTCTAAAATCAGTATGGTTTGTCACAGCTAATTGAGGATGAAATGAACAAAAACGACCGGTTCCCTGTTTCTTATGGTTTGCGTGTTACCTTGAACACACGCGTCGCCTTGCGACACGCCTGTTCTCCACGTAGTCAGCGCATTTCTCCTGTTCCCCTGCCTGATTTACTGGATTTTCCTGACAAACGCCTTGTCGCAGCCCACCGTCCTGTTGCCAGATAACCGGGGGCAACAATGGCCGTCGCTGACAAGCTGAGCATTTCGCTCCAAGAAAATCTCCTATCGCTGGTTGTATTCTCTGCCAGAGCCGCACCTCTTATCCGTAACGCGGTCGCGCTTCAGCTTTACTCCTCGCAGCTTTACCGCGAAGTCGTTTCGCGTGCTTACGACTACTTGGATCAGTATAAAAAGCCACCCGCTGAGCACCTTCCTGATTTATTTAGTGTGGAACTTGACGGCGCTGACGCACGCCAATATGGTGAGCTGTTTGAATCGCTTTATGAGCAGAGGTCAAAGGTCAATGAGGATTATGTTCTTGGACAGCTTGAGGGTTTTGTCCGGCAGCAGACCCTCAAAAGTTCAATCATCAGTGCGAGTGAGGCAATACAGGAAGGCGATCTTGATCGAGCAGAGGAACAACTCCATCTCGGACTCAAGACCAGGCTATCGTTGTTTTCACCCGGTACATCTTTGGCGGATGGCGTTCGACTGGCCTATTCGCACCAAGTTCGTAAGGATGTTGTGCCGACTGGTATTAGCGAGCTCGACAAGTGGAACCTCGGTCCCGCACGAGGTGAGCTGCATCTTTTTATTGCAAAACCGAAGGCCGGGAAAACGTGGTTCATGATCAACATGGCGAAGCAGTGTTTGCTGAGCCGATTAAAAGTCGCGTACATTACTTTGGAGATCAGCGAAGCACAGATTGCCCAGAGGATGATGCAATCATTGTTCTCAGTTTTGCGCCGTAGGGCCAAGGTGCCGGTGACAAGATTAAAGTCCGACGATCGTGGGCACCTGCTGCATTTTGAGCGGAATGATATCACTGGCAGGCTGTCATTGGATGATGTGACATCGCGACCGATCGTTGAGAAGAAACTTGCCCGCTTTCGGAGTCGTGATAACTTAATCATCAAAGCGTTTCCGACCGGTGCGTTGTCGGTCCAAGCGCTTAATGGTTATTTGGATATGCTTGAACGCGCTTCCGGCTTTGTTCCAGATATGATCGTGGTCGACTACCCCGATCTGATGCGGGTGGATAGCAAGAACTATCGGATTGATCTTGGCGCATTGTACCGTGATCTGCGCGGCTTGGCGGTTGAACGGAACGTTGGTGTGATCTGCGCCAGCCAATCGAACAGGACGGGTGCATCAGCAAAATTGATTACTGATATCCATGCAGGGGAGGACTTTTCCAAGATCGCGACCGCTGATACAGTGCTGACTTATACACAGACGGTGACCGAGCGTGAAATGGGACTGGCGCGTATATTTGTTTCCAACAGCCGGGTCGGCGACAAGGATCGGTTTATTGTGCTGATCTCCCAGTCGTACCCTGTGGGGCAGTTCGTTTTAGACTCAACCATGATGACAGATCAGTACTGGGGTTTCTTGGAACAGGCCGTGCAGCAGAATGGTAACGGTGGACAGAAAACAGATGCCGAAGAAGAATAGAAGGGCAAGACCATTTGCTGCACCGATCATTAACCCATCGGCAGCGAAGGCTTACCTGTCTCGTGAACTGGATAGCCACGACTACCTCAAAGAGGTTCCGAAGGAGGAGCTGTATGACCACGCCAAAAAGCTAGGTTACAGGTTTGTCACTGACTGCTGGCACAACCAGCTTGTTTGTTTTGCGATTGGTGCGGCGTTGAAAGAGTTTTGCTTTTTCGCTAAAATGGGTGGTGGGAAGTCGAAAACGATTCTTGATCTGATTCGATATCGGAAACGTCGTGGCGAGCTTTTACGTGGCCTGGTCTTAGCCCCAGAACTGTTACACGTTTCAAGTTGGGAAGATCAAATAAAAACCCACGCACCTGATTTGAGCTACAGGCTATTGCTTGGCGATAAAGGCGAGCGTTTTGATCTGGTTGGACGCAAGTCGGATGTTTGCGTCATGAATTACAAGGGCCTTGAGGTTTATATGTCGAGGTTGATGAAGATCCCAAATAAAAAGACACGTAAACAACAAATTGACCCCGTTCTTGCCGGAGAGTTTGCGGCAAGATTTAATTTTTTAGGTCTTGATGAGTCACACCGCCTTGGGAATCATCAGAGTTTGATTTACAAGCTGTGCTCATGGCTGAGCGCATCGGCAGAGTATCGATATGCGCTGACCGGAACGCCTTTTGGTCGTGATCCCTCGAAGCTTTGGCCACAGTTTATGCTGGTCGATCATGGTAAGACCCTGGGTTCAACTTTAGGTGTGTTTCGGAATGCTTTTTTTACCGCGAAAGAAAACTATTGGTCGGGATTTCCGGAATGGACTTTTCGTTCGGATATGGTGGGAGAATTGAATCGGGTTATCAAGCACCGCAGCATTACGTATGAGCTTGAAGAGCTCCGCGATATGCCGAAGAAGGTGCCTATTCGTCTGCCGGTTAGATTGACCGGTGAGGGGCTGGCGTACTACAAACGGATCATCGCCGGATTGATTGAAGCCCAGGGCGATTACAAAAGCCTTGGGAACATATTTATTCGGATGCGCCAATGCGTATCAGGTTTCCTTGCGCTAAAAGCAGACGATGAATCTCGTGTGGAAGTTCAGTTCAAAACAAACCCGAAACTTGATGCTTTACGTGAGTTTATTTTGAGCAAGGACGACAAGATTTTGGTGTTCCACGAGTTTATTCACAGCGGACAGTTGATCGAGAAGATGTTGGAAGAGTGCAAGATTGGATTTTCTAGTCTGCGTGGCGGGACGAAAGACCCTGCGGCGCAATATCAAAGGTTTTTGGCTGATCCAAAATGCCGTATATTTGTGTTGAATAATCGACTCGGTTCTGAGAGTATAAATCCCCAGTACGTTACGCGGCGAGCAGTTTTTTATGAGTCACCGGTCAGCCCAATACAACGCGAACAGGCCGAAGGTCGGGTACATCGTCCTGGGCAGAAGTGGACAACTTTTATTTACGATTTGACAGTGCTTGGGACTATCGACGAGAAGATTGCTCAGTATGTTAAAGAGGGGCACGATCTGCTTAAAGCCGTATTATCTGGCGACGCATCTTTGTTAGAGGAAGAAGAGGTTATCGATGGCTGATATCTATCAGAAGCACGGTCTGTTCGAGTTGAGTGATGGTGTATTCAAGGGCAAGGGAATATCGTCGTTACTTGAAAGCCGTGACAAGAAGGAAAAGTTGATCGAGATGTTTGGTGGGAAGGAGAATCTGCCGTCATCTATCATGCGTGCCAAGAAAAAGCGTGTGGATGAGACGAATGACGCTTTGGTTGCGAGTCGGCGGTATGGCGATACAGGTTATATCAACAAAGACCCACAACTCCAACGTGCGTTTGAAACATCAATGCGTGGTGCTCGTGGACGGAGTTTTAATAAAGCGTTTGGTGTATCCGGACAAGGCACAAAAGCCGGTGCATTGAGCACTTTTCCGCAGAACATAGGCAGGTCGGTGTTGATGCTTTACTCTGATCCAGGTCAGTCTGTGATCGATTTGTACGCTGGACATAATAGCCGTATGGAATTGTGTGTCGCCAACGGCCGCCACTATGAAGGTTATGACATCAGTAAAGAGTTCATGGCTTTTAATCAAAAGCGTGCCAAGGAACTTCTCGAGTTCTTTCCTTCTGCAAAAATAAAGCTGCATTTAGCGGACTCGAGAGATTGTAAGCAAACCAAAGCAGCCTCAGCTGATTTTACCTTGACCAGCCCGCCGTATTGGGATGTCGAATGGTATGGCGATGAACCGGAACAGCTCGGTAAAAGCAAGACCTACGATGACTTCTTGGTTGGGATTGGCAAAGCCCTCAAGGAAAACTATCGAATACTGAAGCCCGGTTCATTCGCGGTTTGGTTTATCAATGATTTCCGCCGCAAAGGTATATTTCATCTCTACCACATGGATATTGCTAGGCTTGGGCAGGAAGCCGGCTTTACTGTCCACGATCTCATGGTGGTTGATTTTGGACCGGGTATCCGGGATGCGTTTTATAACGAGACTTATCGAACTAAAACGTTGCCGAAGCGCCATGAATTTGGCATCGTATTCAAAAAGCCGGAGGGAAGACCTGTTATGAGGAAACGATGATTATGGAACAAGACGAAGATAAAAGTAGTGCTGACGATCCGACTCCCGAAGCCTTAGAGGAGTCAGCTTATCGGTTTTATGATCACATTTGGACTTTGCTTCAGCAGAACACATTCTTTATTGCCCACGGGTTTTACGTTTTCCCAAATGGTGAGCGGTGGACAGTTGATGAACTATCTAGCCACGCTGACCATACCAATAGTGATGATGAGGATAAAGATGTGGTGGTCAAAAAGGCATTACAAAATCTAAATTGATATGGCAATCAGGTTTGATTGGCTGAGATTCTGCACGGTGTATCATATACCGTATATTACATCAGGGCCAAATACTGCACGTGGCAACGTGTCAGTTCGGTGTCCTTGGTGTGGATCAGCAGATCCCAGTGAGCACCTCGGTCTTTCTCTTAACGTCAATAACCCGGTTTGGGGGTGTCTCCGGAACGCGAAACATCGTGGGCGCAGCCCGGTCCGTTTGGTTGCGAAATTGTTGCATCTATCTTATGGTGCCGCGACTGAATTGGTTGACTGCGCTGCACCACCAGTTGATGACTTTGATGCTGCGATAGAGAAACTGCGTGGTGGCGAGGACGAACCAATCAGGACCAAACGTAGGCCGAGGCTTGAGCTTCCGAAAACGTTCAGGCGCTTATTCGATGGTTCTTACGGGCAACGGTTTATTGATTATTTGTCTGGTCGCGGTTTTCACGATGTGCTGGACGTTTCGCATAGATATGATCTGTTTTACTCCTTGGTCGGTGACTTCGCGTGGCGTTTGATATTTCCTGTTGTTCAAGATGGCATCCTAATTGGCTGGACAGGTCGTGATATTCGTGAGGGGGCAAAATTACGGTATCGCGCATCAGATGACTTGGGTAAGGATGTGCTGCTGTCTTTTCATCGCCTTACTGATTATGTGATTGTGGTTGAGGGGCCTGTCGATGCGTTGAAGATCGATTATTATGGGCGTGAGTTTGGTGTGGGCGGAGTGGCGACGATGGGGACTGCGGTTACTGAAAAGCAGAAGAGATTGATAACGGATATCGCCAAGGTTGTCCCGACGTCTATTCTTTTTGATGCTGGTGCTGAGGCGCAATCTTTATCTCTTGCCAATGAGACTGGAGCACGATGGTTGTCACTACCTTCTGGATTCAAGGATCCGGGTGAAATTGATCGGAAAACAATCTCCAAATTTCTTTCAAAGATAGTAAAATAGTGCTTGTGGTTTTTGGATGCCACGGTATAATTTGATATGGAGAGTCCATGAAGAGGAAAATCAAGTTTACCCCTCGCTGGCAAGGCGCGATCGAGGGGCATGCCGTCAACACAGTGAAGAGTTTTTTCTCCAAGCTATGTGCTGATCACGAGTTTGATGATCTGATGCAAGAGGCCTACATCGTTTTCATGCGGTGCGGCCTGCGCTACAAGAACACGGTTGACATGAACCCTGCGTGGTTTATGGCGTTGTTTCGGAATTCGCTGAGGAACAAGCTGATTAACATGTGTGCTTTGTGCAAACTCACGGTTGATATCGATGCGCTGGATCATGATATAACGGATGAGCTGTGCATCAAAGATGAGATTGGGTATTTGAAGTGTGTGTTTTCGGAGCTGGATGTTCGGGTCCGCAGGTTAACGCATGACATGTGTTTCGGTGATGTTTCGAGGAGTAAGGTAGCGATGCGGGTGTTGCGTCGCCGTTATGTTGTTTAATTGTCTTTGAGATAAGGAGTGTGTTATGGCTAAAAAGCCCGCTGTGAAAAAGCAGGCAGATGAAGCGAAGGTCACTATGTTTGATGAGTTAACCTCTGCTGCTGGTGTGACCGTTAACGAAGGGGAATCGTTCCAGGACTTCGCGGTGCGTCTTGGAGTGACGTTGAGTGAACTCGATGACAATGCTTACGGAAAGTTGTCACCGGGGGCGGTCAAGTGGTTTACCGCAGCGACTGATGCAATCAACGCTGATAAGGAAGCACCAGGGTTGGACGGTTTCCCTACGCAAGAAGTTGAAACAGAGGAAGAAGTTGAAACAGAAACAGAGGCGGTGGATGAGGTTGAACAGGAAGTTGAATCCAAGGCCAAGGCCAAGCCTTCAGTGGTTAAGAAAGAGGAAGTGAAGAGCAAGTCCGAAACCAAACCTGATAAAAGGAAAGCAGAGATGGCAAAGAAAGTAGAGGTGAAGAAAGAGGTAAAGAAAGCAGGAAACGACAAGACCAAATCGGTGGTAAAAAAGACGGCCGCCGCCAAGCCCAAGGGTGAGAAGAAGGAGCGCGCCGTTCGGACCGATAGCGTGGCGTACAAGCTGCGCGTGGTCGGTGTTAAGCAGCCGGATATCACCTTTGAGGCTGCTTGTGCCAAGGCCGGTATCAAGCCGGTTGAAGGCAGCCATGCATGGAACGTTTGGTACTTGACCAAGCTCACCATGCAGGTTGTGAAAGAGGTTCGAGGATAGGCCCGTTTCACGGGCAAAGTTGTTGTGTGCAGAGCTCCCTTTGTGTGGTGTCGCAAGCACCCCGCATACAGTAACCGCAGGCGACAACTTTGCCCACCTCTTGATGGAGTTAAATGATGTTTGATGACCAGGAATCAGTGCTGGTTAAAATTTCAGCTAAGATGTTGCGGCTGAGATTTAATGGTTGCGAGCCAGAGTATATCAAGAACACGTGTCATGGAGCTTGCTGTCGATCGCCCTCCTCCCCGACCGGAGTGATGGTAACGATCCACCCCTCAGAAATATCCAAAATTGCCACTTATGGTGTCAAGGTTGTTGATCAGTTTATACAGCCTAGACCAGGTGCGCGCCGTTGTCCTTTTCAACATAATGAAACACAACTTTGTAATCTTCATCTCACTGGTGATAAGCCATTTGGATGTATTGCCTCCCCTTTTACGCTGAACAAAACGAACACATTGATAGTTAGGCATAGATACATCAGCTTGAAGTGTTATAACGATGGGAAGAAAATTCCCGCGTACAGAGCCTTTGCCAATTCATTGATATTGATTTTTGGAAAGGAAGAAGCCGACAGGATCACCAGTAAACTGGATACAGGCGCAGGTGACTTCGTTGCTGAGATGTCACCCACCAACCACGAAATGCTGACATCAAATGATGTTGCCAAGAAAAGATTGCTGAAAAGATAGGAAGAAACAAAGTCTTGCATAAGGTATTGCGGACCACGAATTAAATCGGTATTCTGACGGTCGTCAGAATACGTGGATAATTTATCGTGAGCTCCGCCCCCACCGCCAAGGTTGATCAACCCAGGCCAAGAATTACTCCGCGTAACACAACCCCCCAATTAAAAGCACAGACATCAATACGAAGTAATCAAATAAAGATGAATGGAAATAAAGATAAAAATAATTTGGCTGTTACTGAAGAAAACAATATTGAAACAGAACCAAAGAAGAAAAGGAAGAAGAGAGGGCATTTATTTAAGAAAGGGGTGTGCCCAAATCCAAATGGCCGCCCAAAGGGAAGGAAAAATAAATTCTCCCTACAGCAGTACAAAGCAGAGTTGGCTACGGGGCAACAATTGCCTTTGCAGTTTATGTTGGCGTTGATGCGGAATGAGAAGAAGCCGGACGAACTGCGACTATCTGCTGCCGCATCCGCTGCTCCCTATCTTCACAAGAAACAGCCCATTGGGATTGAACAGCTACCGGGCCGGTATGGGTCACTTACGGCAGATCAGTTACGGCAGCTCCCCACCCCGGCGTTACAGCAGTTGTTGCAGGCGTCTCATGCGTTTTATCAGCAGCTGGTGCATATAGGGCTAGCACAACCCGCAGGCGAGGTGATAGATGTCAACCCTTCAGCCTAGCATCCGCCCCCGTATTCGGATGCACCCCCCGTTACACTCAGTTCCTCCACGGACTGGCGCGGTGTACCTTCCGCCGGACGAGGCGCTGGTAGAAGGAGCATTGCTGTCCCGCAATCTGCATGATTATGTGAAAGCCGCGTGGCCTGTCATCAATCAAGGTCGCCCGTTTGTAGATGGTTGGCATTTGGGGGCAATTTGTGAGCACTTGCAGGCGGTGTCTCGTGGGGAGATTCACAAGCTGCTGATCAATGTTCCCTTCCGCTGTACAAAGCCATGTCATGTCGACGGGATGGTTTTGGAGAAGACGAAGGGGTATATCAGACTCGGGGATGTGATTAAGGGTGATCACGTGCTTACCCATCGAGGTAGATTTCGTCGGGTAGATGATGTGCATGAGCAAGGACATCTACCGGTATTGGAGGTAATAACGGAGCGTGGAAGAACTCTTAGACTAGAAAAGTCTCATCCATTATTGACAAGCCGCGGTTGGGTTGCTGCTGGAAAGTTGAAATCAGGTGATGATGTTTTGGCAGTAGTTCATAAGATCGAACCTTGTGGTTCAGATACTGTCTCTTTGCAAGAGGCAAGATTGTTGGGGTATCTAATTGGTGATGGGTGCGTTAAGTACGGTGCCACTGGGTTTACTAATCAGGACTCGGAAGCAATTGATGATTTTATTGTGTGTGCAAGGTCATTGGGTTTTATGACCAGGGTTGGTAAAAAAGGAGGCAAAGGTGTCACGGTACAATGGGTGACAGTAACAAGTGGTGGTGAAGAGTGTCCTAATCATCCAGGACGGAAAACGGGGTTTAAAACTGGGTATTGTTCGGAGTGCAGAACCGCCGCTCAAAAAATTAAATCATTGAAAAAGTTTCTTAAGAGAGGTGTGGTTGGTAGTAATTATGATTCGTGTGTGTGTGGTAAGCGTAAACCACCACACGCGAAAGAATGCTGGTGGTGTTCTTTGAAAAGATTAGAACTCCTTGATGTGCCTAAGACCAATCATGACCGTGGTATGCGTGGGGTTGTTGGTTCGGTTAGGAAGTGGAGAATTAAACATGGATTAGATGGGAAGTGTTCTTACGATAAACGAGTGCCACCAGCAATTATGTCAGGGAGTGATGAGATTGTGGCAGAATTTATTGCTGCTTACTGGTCTTGTGACGGTGGTTTAGTGAAGAAACCCTTGCGCATGTCATGTTGTACGGTAAGTGGAGGACTTGCTCAGGATCTTCAGCATCTTTTGACACGATTAGGGATGCAGTTTTCTCTTCGTAGATGTGAGGGGAATTTTATTTCTAAAAGGCAAGGCAACACTTATGTATCTTGGGCTGTTGCGTCTGTTGGCGGGGAAGACACAGTAGTGAAGTTTATGTGTGTTGTTGGTCATCGTATGCGACATGAAAAGAGAACTAGAGTTTCAGTGGAAAGGACTGATTTTGACAGGATTCTTTACCCTGACGGGGTTGTTGGTGTTAAAAAAGGAGGCAAAGGTAAATGTCGCTGTTTAACGGTCAAAGAAGACAGTAGTTTTGTCTATCAGGGTGTTGCTGTTCATAATAGTCTGACGGTAGGAGTATTTTGGCCCAGCTGGGAATGGACCTTTGCTCCCCATGTGCAATGGTTGTGTTTATCTTATGCGGAGCCGTTAAGCACACGGGACTCACTGCGGTGCCGCACGGTAATAGACTCCCGGTGGTACCAGGACAGGTGGGGAGATGTGTTCCAGCTCACCACGGATCAGAACGTGAAGAACAGGTATGAGAACACAAAGCACGGCGTACGTATTAGCACTTCCTTAGGGGGGATTGCTACGGGGGAGGGTGGAGACCGGGTGGTAATTGATGACCCGCATAACATGAAGGAGATCCACAGCGAGGTGGCCCGCAAGGAGGTGATCCGCATTTGGAAGGAATCCCTTTGCTCCCGGCTTAATGATCCCGCTACGGGCGCATTTGTAGGCGTGATGCAGAGGGGACACGAACAGGATTTTTCCGGGTACTGCTTGGCGGAGGAGGGAGACTGGGAGCATCTGTGTCTTCCAATGGAGTATGAACGGCTGCGGCCCGTGTATGTGCGGCAGCCTGACGGGGAACGCACGGTGCAGCAGGTGAGTCCGAAGGAGTTGCCAACCAGCCTTGGGTTTGTAGACCCTCGGGAGAAGGAAGGTGAGTTGTTATGCCCGCAGCGGTTTACGCCCGCAGTGGTGGAGAAGCTAAAGCCCAGCCCAGGTAACCCAGGACTGGGTGTGCTGGGGTGGTCCGGGCAGGCACAGCAGCGCCCCACCCCAGCGGGTGGGGATTTGTTCTTGCGAGAGACGTGGCGGTTTTACCGTAGAACGGAATTGCCCACGGCGTTTGACGAAGTAATTCAATCCTGGGATATGGCGTTTAAGAAAACGGAGGACAGTAGCAAGGTGGCTGGCCATGTATGGGCGCGTAGAAATGCAGATCGGTATTTGCTGTATCGTACCTGTAAGCGGATGGACTTTGTGGAATCCCTCAAAGCCGTGATCGCCACCACTATTTTATATCCGCAGGCGTTGCGGAAGTTAGTGGAAGACAAGGCGAATGGCACCGCTGTAATTAATTTGTTGCGGAGTAAGGTGCCGGGGCTGTACCCTGTGGAGCCAGAAGGGAGTAAAGAGGCACGGGCTCAAACCGCCTCTATATATCAGCAGGCGGGCAATTTGCTGTTGCCACATCCGGATGAATGCCCTTGGACAAATGAGTTGATTGATATATTGGCAGGGGTGCCACGTGGGGAGTGGGATGATGCGGATGCGTTGGCGCAGGCGATGATTTACTTTGGCCCGGTGATGGCGCCGATACGGTTAGACGATAACTCGGTGTTCATTGGTGGCGCAGGGGTGGTGGAGAGTGAAGATGCGCCGTGGGCCATGACGGCGGGGTTGAGATAACTTAAGGAGTGGGACATGAACAAGATAGTGGAACTGAGTCAAAAAGGCCAAGAGCTTAAACAAAGGATCGAAAAGTTCGGTGCCCCGTACGGGAATAAGAACGCTGCCGGGCCACATGATGGTGTAGGTAGTTCGATTACACCGGAAATGAGGAAACGCGCTCAAAACGCGCCATATAATAGAAGCCTACTTGGAAAATCGGGGATTAGGGGTAAACGTGAAACAGTACAACAAATAGATGCACGTCTAGCTCGGGAGGCACGTATTAAGAAAGCACTTGATTCTTATTTTAAGGCGATTTCTGGAAAAGGAGTTAGTCCTGAAATAGTTAAAGCAGCTACAGAGGCAATTATAAAGAATATCAAATGACCGTCTACGTTGACCATGCGGAGAACAGACTCCGTAGGATGAAGATGAACCACATGCTGGCGGATACTGAGGCGGAACTGCACGCGATGGCGAGGAAGTTAGGGTTGCGGCGGGCGTGGTTTCAGGATAAAGGAAGTACCCCGCATTACGATGTATGTCTGAGCAAGCGGCAGGAGGCGATAGCATTGGGAGCGGTGGCGGTGGATAGGTGTGAGCTGGTGTTGATAATGCGGAGGCTGCGTGGTCATGGTTGAACGCCGTAAATCAGGTAAACCGGCGCGTCGTGCTGAGGTGTTGCTGTGGGGCATTTTTGGCACCGTAGTTACTACGCTTGCGCTTGGGGGCTGGGCGGCGCGTGATTATGTGGATAACAATCTGGCGTCGAAGGACGAAGTGGTAGTAGCCGGGGTTAAGGCAGATTTTGTGATTGATCAGCAGATGGCGGCGCTGATTGCCCAGATCTCATATCTGGAGCGCAAGCAGAGAAAAACACAAGACGAGATAAATCAATTAAACTACTTGCGGCAACAATTGGAAACCATGCGCCGTGTGAGGAGCGGAAAATGAATTTTGGGTGGGTTGGTGTAGAACCACTTTAGGCTTGTGAGGAGTGATATTATGCCGGGGTTGAATGTTGTGTCACTGTTTCACCATTCACGTGCAGCGAGGCCGGGGACTATTACCAGACGTGAGTCTAGATATACTGTGTTGTGGGGGTATGTTGATGATTTGGATTTGTATGAGGTGTGGTGTGTGAAGTTATCGGAGCTGTCACCAACAACTGACGCGCGTAAATTAGCGTCTATGTATAATGATAGAGGTGTGCATCATGTGCGTGGGATAACGGTTAAAGACGGAATTCTTCTGGTACGGATAGCATGAATCAGAAACCACCCGAAGTGCAGGCTAAGATTATTGCCGCATTCCTTGTTGGGAAAAGCGTGCGGGTAGTAGCACGCGCGTTCCATTGCACCAAGTGCACTGCCTTACGGTATCGAGCGATGGCTACGGCACAGAATGGAGGTGCTCTGCCTTTATGTTCCTGTGGTCGTCCGGCGGGGCACAAAGGATGGTGCCATGATCGGGTGCAGCGCTCCGTCAAACGGCAAGAGTTTTTAACTCGGTGGCGTAAGTGGTCTTGCCACGGGTTTGGGGATCATGATTTTGAGTTAGCTCATGAGAAAGAAGAACAGCATCACAGGGGGCCACGGGTAGTTCACGGTCATGCGTATTGAGGGGCAGAATGAATTTTAAACGTAAACGGTCCAGACGGCATGTGCGGTATGGATCCTTTTTCAAACCGGGTCTTTGGTTTGGTAATAACAAAGGCAGAAAAAGCTTCCGCGATGAGAGGCTAGCAGTGATCGCAAAGGAGCAACGATATGGCTAACGGCGAAGCGTGGTATAAGAAACTAGCAACTTCCCTCACGCCGAGGGCGTTCTTTGCTCCTCCCGCAGTCAAGGAGCCTAGTAGGGCGGATATGCAGCGGGCGCTCGCCTATGTGGACCCCTCACGGTTGCTGGCGGGGTGGAATGTGCTGCCTTACAACCCGAGCTGGTTGGTGACACGGAAAGGGTTACAGATATTTGATCAAATGAAGCGGGATGAGCAAGTGAAAGCGGCGCTTAAGTTTAAAAAGGACTCCGTGTTGGCGTCTGGGTGGGAGGTGGTTTCTCCTGGGGATCAGGAGGAGGATTGGGAGGTGACGAGGTTCGTGAAGGATACTCTCACAATGATGCCTGGGGGGTGGAATGCGGTGTTATTGGATATCTTGACGGCATTGGATTACGGCCATGCAGTTTTAGAGCGCGTATACGCAGAACAAGAGGTGGGGGAGTGGAAAGGGAAATTGGTACTGTCCCGTGCACAGGGTGTGAAGCCACACTATATTGATTTTGTGGTGGATGAGTTCGGGGTGTTGCAAGGCTTGCAGCAGCATACGGTGAATATGAAAGCGGAGGCGTTACCCCCTGCAAAGTTTATTCGTTACACGCACGCGATGGAGTTTGGGAATTTTTATGGTGTGAGTGATTTGGAAGCCGCGTACCGTCCCTGGTGGGTAAAAGAAAATGCGTACAAGTGGCTCGCGGTAACATTAGAGCGGTATGGGATGGCACCGTTGTTTGCATTCTACGACCCTAACAGTTATCAGGGTGGTATGGTGGAGGAGTTGAAGAAGGTGGTTAAGGGAGTGCAGAACGCCACACTTGGGGTGATCCCGCGAGCGAGTAAGGATGCACTGGAGTTATGGTCCCAGGATCTGAACAAAGGGAGTAGTGAATTGTTTTTGCTGGCATTAGATAGGTTTGATCAGCATATTGCGCGTGCTATTTTAGTGCCTGACTTGATCGGAATGAGTTCCAACACTGGGCAAACGGGCTCCTTAGCACGGAGTAGTGTGAATGCGGAGTCCTTTTTCCGTGTGGTAAAACAGTTACAGGATAGTGTGTCAGATACGGTAATGAACGCGCAGGTGATCCCACAGATTTGTGATCTTAACTTCCCTGGTCTACAAAGCTACCCAGTGTTTAAGTTCATGCCTTTTACCGATGATAAGCGGTTGGAGATTATTACAACCTGGACCGGGCTGGTGGGGGCGTCGGTGGTGAATAAAATTGAGGATGATGAAGTGCATATACGGAAGGTGCTGGGGTTCCCGGAGAATGAGAACCCAGAAGTGATTCAGGCTCCCCCACCTCCTGGTGCTGATGTGAAGCCACCTAAGTTGGGACCAGACGGCAAGCCTTTACCTGCGGCTAAAGAGAAACCTAAGCCTGCTGCGGATGGTGGAGAAACGCCTTTAAACAAAGAGCAGACGCCAAAGGTGGTAGAGGCGGAAGAACTCTCTACCGAGATGCGGGAGTTTGCGGTGGAAAACGATGCGGTGTGGGTGGAACTGGAGGACGGACAGCGGGTGGCAATAGCATCACAGGAATATCTCACAGCGCGAGACGTGCATACAGATGGGCCATTTAAGTTCTGTGACAATTGTTCCGGTTCCACTGGGCCTACCTGTAAAAAGAATGGAAAGTGTGTAGGAGTGCCAGGGGAATAGAACGATGTGCCGATGCTGATGGAGATTATTTGATGGATGTAAAGGCTCTGGTTTATAACGATCATGTTGCTCCTGTGTTAGCCTACGCGGACGCGGAAGGGAATGTGTTTGCTTTGGATGATGGTGGCCACGAGGGAGTGTGGAGAACAATACATGGACGGAAGGTATTTATCCGGGAAGGTGAGGACTTAACTTCTGCCTTGACTCGCAGCGGTGTTGTATTGAGTGGAAAAACGAAGGTGGTTGATTTTGATAAATCACCTTGGGATGTGACCACGTACAAGAATGCCCCAGACAATAGACAAGATATTATGTCAGTAGCCGATGCAAATAAACTTCGGTCAGAATTTAAGTCTCAGGGACGTCTTAATGAAGATGGACGAACGGTTTCTGTATTTCATACGACGAGTTCTGATTCGGCCAAGAAAATTTTAGCTTTGGGATTTATTCCAGGTGCTGAATCTGCTCCGGGCCAAGCTTGGAAAGCGAAACATTCAAGTTATGCTACATACTTTCATGGGGATGCACGTGCAGCTTGGCGGGATGCTGTTCAGTCAGGGCCACGTGAAGACTGGACTGTAATTGAGGCTAGAATTCCCATTACTCCAAAGTCACTTATCCGTGTATTGCCTGATGAAGACGTTTCTCTGGACCGTAAGTATGGGGTTAGGGCGTTGTTAAACACGGAAGCTATTGCCTATATTGGTGGAGTGCCACCGAATGCGCTGCGACTGGCCAAATTTCGTGAAGATCATTTTTCTGCTGCTACAGTTAACACCATTCTAGCCTACGCCGACGCGGCAGGGCACGTGTACGTTGGGTGGGACGAAAGTAAGCATCCACGTAATCCGGCTGGGAGTGAGAGTGGAGGAGAGTTTGCACCTAGCGGTCACGCTTTCCCAACAATGTCTCTTAGTGACCTCCAGCAATATATTAAGGCCCGTCCTGTTTCTGATGTTAGAGCAGGCTTTGCGGAGTTAGATGAAGGTCATAGGACACGAATTGCTGCTAGAGTGTTAGGTGAGTGGGATTCTGATTCAGGCCCAGGGAAATTGCGAGCAGAGGCAGCAAAGTTAGTGCAACTGTCAGGGGAAGGAGACGTGCTGGCACACTTACATCCTGGCGAGGGCACAGTGTACCGTGGTGGCCGGCAATTTAAAACAGGTTTGATAGCGTCTTGGTCATTTGATAAAGAATACGCCAAAATTTATGGTGCTCTTACCGAGAAGAAATTAGCACGTTCAGACTTTGCCCTGAGTTTGGACAAGCTCTATCGTAATGACCAAATGCACGAGATCTTGTTAGGGACTGGGAGTAAACAAAAGACCTATTCCATCGCCCGCCCTCTCTACGTCTCCCGCCATGTGGAGAATGCGGACGAGATCATCGCCTGGGCCAAGTCCGTAGGTTTCGAAACCACTCTGCCCGCTGAGGACATGCACGTTACGATCTGCTACAGCCGCGAGCCGGTGGATTGGTTGGCGCTGGAGCATTGGGCGGATACGCTGGAGATACCTCCGGAAGGTGTAAGGACTTTGGTTTGGGATGAAGGAGCACACGCGAGAGGTAAGACAACGTCAGGAAGTCGGGGTGGGAGTTTTTCACCAAGTGCTTCGTTATCTGCCGCTCGGAGCATAAAAAATGATAAGAATGAAGTTTCAATACTTCTTGATCAAGACGGAAAACAGGCCGCTCGTATCGTTGGAGATGCAGAACGAGTAGCCACACAAATTGGTGATGTGAAGGGTGGTGCACTAATTCATAATCATCCAGATGATACAAGCTTCAGCTATAAGGATGTGGTGTTGGCAGGCAAATGGGCGCGGAGTGGGAGCGTGGATCAACTATTGGTTGTTGGCCCGTCAAATCTATTCACTATTAAGGTGACATCACCATGGTCGTTGCATGATTGGAACAGTAAGATCCTGCCTGCCTTGGAACGGCAAGAAAAGGTGATTGCTAAACAGATAAATGTTGAGAGTGGCGATACACTTACAGGCGGTGGCCCTGTAATGCACCGATTGTGGCAATGGGCCGGTTCAGACGGTCCTTTAAGAGGACGCATTCAATATTCATATCAGCGAAACTTTGAACAGCACATCTACGCTGACCGTGCTGTCACCCAGTTAGGCTCCGATGGTGCGGTAGTTCTCCGTTTTGATTCCAAACCATTGCAATCCCGCCATCAGTATTTTCTTGATCACGGCGCTAGTTGGGATTATGATGAGTACCGTCCACACATTACGCTCACGTACGATCTGCCGGAAGGGCTAGACCTTAACACGATTGAGTCATATATGGGTAGGATTGTGTTGGGGCCAGAGGAGTTCCAGGAATTGGAGGAGGATTGGAGTGAGGATATAAAGGAGCACGAGTTCGATCCTAATCAGCCTCGAGATGATCATGGTAGGTGGGCGGATGTTATCGGAATTGCAGAAGGCAAGTTTGGAGTTAATCGGCCAGTTAAGGAAAAGCTCCGTGTGAGACAAGTGATAGGGGAGGAGTTAGACGGGTTGGCAAATAATCCGGCGGTTTCAAAGGCGCTTGGTGATTTGGAAAAAGTGTATGTTCATACACATATCCCACGTATGAATGAGCCCGGAGGGATATTTAGTCCTGCTGGTGTTGTTAGACGTGGTATTCACGGGAGTAGTGAGGGGGATTATTTTGTTGGAAACAAAATTTATATTTATCCTTATCGGCCTGCGGCACAGCTTGTTACCAACAAGGCAGGGTTGGTTCCAGAATCTGCTTCATTGACTCTGTTTAGCGGGAGCATCAGTGCTGATACGTTGCGTGGCACATTGCGCCATGAAGTTGGACATTTGGTTCATTGGCGTGCATTGCCCGACGGACCAAAGAATGGGGAATGGATGGGTGTTTGGAACAAGATTAAGGACGATCCTGACCAGTATGTGGTAGGTGGCCGACCGGGGTTTAAGACTAAAGGATGGAGCCGTGTGTCTGGTTACGCAAATACCAATCACAAAGAAGCCTTTGCCGAAAGCTTCACTGCGTACACGCACCCGGAATACAAAAAAGGAATGCTGCCGATGGAGGTAGAAGGGTTTTTTGATAAACATATCGGACGTGGCGGTTTTAGTAAGTATAGTTTGTCACAGAAGGTCACTGTATTATTTGGCACTCCAGAGACAGGTTGGGTAGAAGCGAATGTTGACGAAGGTGAGGTAAAGGAACACGCTCAAGCCACTGTCGAAATTGACTACGCCCAGATTAAGACTGATCTGGATGCGTTGGAAGCCAAGTTCCGTGATGAGCTGCGTGAGATACTCACACAGTCTCGGGATGCGCTAATGACGATGGTGCGTAGTGATAGTTTGGATAAGCTGGCGCTGGAGATTAAATTGCCATACGCTACTAGTATACAGCGCACGATACGCGACGCAATGCAGCGTGCAATAGATCGGGGTGGGGCAGATGCACGGCGTGAAGTAAATAGGATAAAGAAGTACACAGAGTGGGATGAGAGTAAGCACCCGAGGGATGAAGAAGGACAATGGACTGAGTCGGCACGGTCTTCAGCAATCAGTGATGCTGTGTATGAGCTTAACAAGATTACTGAACGGATGCCAGAGGCGTTTGGCACAGACAGCGAAGATTTTTATTATCATGTGACCAATCAGGATAGAGCAGAAGAGATTTTGAGGGGTTCACTCAGAACACACGGACCATCTTTCGGAACTGATCAGGATGCGTGGCCAGATGGAAGTATAGAGAAGCGCTCTTATTGGGTTGGACGTAATAATGTTGACAACGTATGGCAGTTTGCTCCAGAAGATGGGAAAGCAGTTCTGTTGCGGGTGAATAAGACAGCTTCGGTGTTCAAGGTGGAGGCAACGGGTGATATCTATTCACGAAAAGCAGTGCCTGCAGCAGCTATCTCGGTACTGACAAAAGAGGGGTGGAAAAGTGTGCAGGCAAAGGAACATTCTTTGCATGTCTATGCTCCTCCCACCTTTGTCCCCACCTCTGCGCTCAAGTGGCTGCGGATTAAATCTTTCTGGGTCTCCGGGGTGCTTAACACCGGGCTTACGGAGGACGCACGGCGCGCAATTATCAATGGGCTCAAGACAGGTAAGCCCAACAGCGCAATCATTACGGATATCGCACGTGCGTATATTCCGTACTTGGGAGATCCTACAGCGGTGGAAGATGGCGAGTTGCCCACGGCTGCGAGGTTAGAAACGGTGGTGAGAACAAATATAACTGAGGCTTACAATAAAGGTAGATTGGATACGTACATACGGCCAGATCTGATGCCATTTCTGGATGGGGTAGAGTACTCGGCGATTTTGGATTCTAGAACCACACCTGTTTGTCGTTTCTTGGATGGCAAGATTTTTAAGCCAGATGATCCGGAATTGCATTCCCTTACACCACCAAATCATTTCAATTGTCGCAGCTTAGTGGTTCCAATTATGGTGGGGGACAAGGACTGGGATCCAAGTAACTTTATTACCCCTGTGGAGATAGAGGAGGCACGCTCTCTAGCGGATGCTAAGTTTTTAGAGCAAGAAGACTACGTTTGGGATGAATTAAAACATCCAAGGGATGACCAAGGGCAGTTTGCTCCAAGTGACGCAGAACTCCAGGCCGAGCGTTCAGATTACAACAAGGAGATAGAGCTTTTACGTGCTCTTCCGGCGGATGTGAAAGAAAAATTTCAAGCTCTTGCCAACGCTCAACGTGGGGAACCTGAGGTAGCAATGTTAAAAGTACAAATGGTGATGGGTGGTGGGGTGTTGAACCCGGTGGTTGAGCACGTGGGGGATCTAACACATCGTATGACTAATGATGTCAAGTATGGGGAATCAGGTTATGAGTATGTGCGAGAGAAAATTGACAAAATGATTCGTACTCTTGACCACCCCTACGGGTTTGAGCGTGAGATGTCAGAGAACATTAAAAACAACGCGGAGTACGGGAAGAAGTATACTCCAGGTGAGTACGCATCGAGAGTAAACGCTGCGCTTGATCGGTACGCCGCTGCCCACCGCGCCTTGCCTGCCTATAACATAGTTCAGAAATTAGCACGTAATGCGGCGGTGGCGGTAGGGGAGAGACGGTTTCGTGATGCGTCTAGTCTACTTCACAGACTTGATATTAGAGCGAGTACACGATGGGAGTTCGCACAGGAAGCTGCTAAGTTTGAGCATACGACAGACGGTGGACTCAAACTGTTCTACGACCCGGATCAACCACGTGCCCTTGCCGGCTTTGAGGAAGAGGGTGTGTGGAGAACAATTCGTGGTAGAAGAGTGTTTATACGAGAGGGAGAAGGTTTAGACACAGCTTTGAAACGTAGTTTGGGTGGTGGCAATGATGCCGAAACTAAAACTAGTATTTCTAAATGGTCTGACAGTCAAGTAGGCACGAGTTCTTGGACTAAATTGAGAAAAGATGTGGACGGAAAATTTGCTCAGGCACTCTCAAACGTGTCAAACTATTCGGGAATGGTTTATCGAGGACTTGGGCTTAAAAGGGGTGACGTTGATGCCCTTAAGAAAGGTAAGGTTGTTAATTTTTCTTTGCACTCTTCAGCATCTAAGGAAGAGAAACAGGCTCGTCCATTTGCTTTATTTTCCGCAGAGTTTGGCTCTCGTGTCACTCCGGTAATGCTGGAGGTTGAGACTAAAAGAGCTGCTGACATCACGTCATTAGTGGTAAAGAAGTACAGACACCAGAAAGAGGTGGTTTTGATGAAGGGGACCAAGTACCGTGTCACGTCAGTGGAAAAATATGTATTCCCTGCATATCGTGACAAAGGCGTTTCCATAGATTCTTGGGACGGTCTTAAGATTAAGTTAAAGCAGGTGTGACATGACTACTGCGACATTAAGAGATTTGAATGGTCTTGGGCGCTTTGGGGATATTGATCTGGACTTTCTTGAGCTTGAGGAAGAAGATACTGAAGAATTCAAGTATGATCCCTATCAGCCTCGTGCTCCTGCTGGAAGCGAAACCGGCGGGCAGTGGATGGATCAGTCAGGGTACAGTAAATCCGGAGACCGCTGGGTGGATAAAGATGGTAAGCCTGCGCCAGGTAAGATACAGGCACGGTTAAAGGAATTGGTGGTGCCACCAGCGTGGACGAACGTGAGGGTGAATCCGGATCCAAACGCTGCGATGTTGGTTAAGGGCAAGGACGGTAAAGGCCGGAATGTTTACAAGTACAGCAAAGCGAACTCAGAGGCTCTGTCCGCGGAAAAGTTTGAGCGTCTCAAGGCGTTTAACAGTATAATGCCTTCAGTGCAGAAACAATCTCTAACAGACATGCAGAACGCCCGTCTCACCAGACCGGAGCGGGATGCGGCCGCAGCCACTTACTTGATCTCACGCACCGGGTTTCGTATTGGTAGTGAGGGAGATACTGGAGCGAAGGTTCAAGCCTATGGGGCTACCACGCTACTGTCCAAGCACATGAGGATTTCGGGGTCTACGGTAGACCTCTCGTTTATTGGGAAGAAGGGGGTGGAAATTAATCACTCCTTAGAGGACAAACATCTTGCGTCATACCTTAAAGGGAGAAGTGGGAAATTGTTTGATACAGATGCCACTGAGGTGAGGAGGTATTTTAAGGCTGTGGCTGGGGAGCAATTCAAGGTTAAGGACATGCGCACATGGAAGGGCACCAGCATCGCGTTACAGGCGGTGGCGAAATTGCCTAAGCCTACGTCCCAGACTGCGTTCAAGAAGTCCCGGTTAGCGGTGGCGAAAACGGTAGCCGCAGTGTTGGGCAATACACCCACAGTGGCGTTGTCCGCGTATATTGATCAAACGGTGTTTGCGAGGTGGGCGTTATGACAACAGCGGAACAGGAACAGAAGCAGATGGATGAGTTGTTTGAGACGCGAGCGTACGATGAACCAGCAGAGGACTGGACTCAGCATCCGGAGCTGGGGGAGGAGGGGGAGGAGGAGGAAGAAGAGGTTGGCGGTGAGGAAGAGTAGGCTTCATGACTAAGCAATTTTTACATGAGTTGGAGGAAGTGGATATCACAGGTTGTCTGCGCTGTAAACACTTCGGCAAGATGCCACTGTTTCAGCTCTGTCAACATCCCTCCTCTTCCTATGGGGTTATGGAGTTTCATACCTGTCAACACATGCGGAGTTCTGTGGGTGGCTGTGGTTCGGATAGGAGGCTACGGAATGAACTTACTTGATTTTTTGACTTCCCCACCTGCGCCGAGGAACGCTCGTTTGGTTTGTTTCCTTGACGGGCATCGTCCAGTGTTATCGGAGATCTTGAGCAGGTCACGTGGAAGCGCTGAAGTGGGTTTTGAAGAATACGTCCAGAGGCAGAAGCATTCTTCGGAAAGCCAGACTAAGCGGCGCACTCCCTGTGAGGAGGAAGAGGTGGTGGTGGTTCTTCCTCACGAGTACATGAAGAAGTGGGTACTGGCAACAATTGACGAGGTATGTAAGTGACAGCTTTTTTAGTGGCAGGTGCAGTTGTACTACTGCTGTGGGTGGTGTTTAACATTGCTGCGCCGTATGCTGTGCTGCTTAAGGCGGAGAGGATCTCTCCGGGGCGGTTACCAGCGGAGTTGTTGATGTGGAAACGAGATCGGAAGGTGCAGTTCTACATGACTATCCTTCGCGGTGGGTACGGCTACAGTGTATTTTCCCCAGGACTACACCTTGTGATTTTTGACCGTGCGTTTTTCGCTCGTGCATCCCCAGCTCTTATTCGATTTGTGGTTGCACATGAACTTGCACACTTTCACCAAGGGCACCACAGAATGCGTTGGTTTGCGGTGGTAACGGGATTTGTGTTATTTCCTTTTGTGCGACGGTGGTTGTTGCGAATGGAGGATGCCGCGGATGCGGAGGCTGAGTACCGTACGGGGCTGTGCCGTAAGCTGTTCCCGGAGTTAAGATAATGGTTACTTGTGTATACGGTGATCCCGAGTGTGGGTGTACACGAGGGGAAGCTTGTTACTACGTGGGGGAGAAGCCACTGCCTCCTCCTGTGGGGTGGGTTGCGGGGATGGAATACGCGATTAACTTCTCCAGGCAGAAGTCGTTTCTGTTTGGTGATGAAATTGCTAGATGTTTAGAACGTAAGTTGCCTAAGAAAGGAGAGAAGGAGCATGGATGAACATACTTTTGATGTGTTCTCTGATTACTGCACTCGTTGTGGCAGCTCTCGTGAGATTGTGGTTGATCATCATATGGAGTGCTGTTCTCACAATGAGAACGTGGTGGCGATCAGCCATATCATTGCCGACGCAAGATGGCATAATTTGGTTAAACGCGTGTTCTTGAATTACAACGGGAGGTGGTGATAATGATTGATCCTAAACTGAAAGAAAAGTTCCCACAGCCGGGGAAGTTCGATGTCCCTCCCATTCGTCCTGTCATTTCGGACAAGATCAATCTTGACGCGTTGCAGCTCTCTCTGAGTAAGGACAGTTCAGACTACACCCCAGGGGAAAACTACGCGCGGATACTCCGTGCTCTTGTCCGTGCGTCGTTTTCAAAAGTTGTTTTGGAGATTGGTGCTGGCGGAAGCAGCATTGCTTTTGCTCAGGCGTTGAAAGAGGTTAGTAAAGAAGACTCAAAGTCTTTTCCAAAAAACCCAGAGCTCTTCTCAATTGAGATTAATAATGATATACCAGCACCCTCTACGATAATGGATGTACTTGAGTTGTACGCGGTGAGTTGGTCAGTGGTTCATGGGGACTCTCTTAAGGTGCCGCTTTCGTCGCTTCCGCCCTCTGTGGACTTGTTGTATATAGACGGGGACCACGGCGGGGAGCATTCCATTGGGGACTACCAGCGCTATGCACCGTTGGTGCGTGTGGGAGGATTAATTGTGTTTGATGACTATCCACTATTCCCCGGTCCTGTGGCAGCGGTTTCAACTCTAGCGGCAGAAGGTGTAAACGGTATAATTATAGTACATAATCTGCAAGATGGAAACGGTTTCTATGTGATAAGGAAGTAGTTTCTTTTTGGATCGGAAGGAGGCTCTCATGAAGAAGGCCCCGTTAGATCGCAGGATCGAAGCTTTCACGCAGTTTGAAGACGTGTTTGAGCGGGTCACGCCTTTGACTGTTTGTGCTAAGATCCCAAAATTGCTGTTCCTTGATTTACAGAGTGCAGTTGCACAATATAGGGTGGGAGATGGGCTGGCCCTCATGGGGTACGAATACGGCATGGGGCACCATGAAAAACATCACACCTAATGGTATGATTGTGCCGAAGCGTAATAAGGTGCTGGAATATAATCTGGTGGTTCGACGCTTTGCCAAAATTATCAACACCTTTGACATAGGTCCATTGGTGGACAGTTGGCATGTGCCCCTTAATGTGCGGATCAAATACGGGGAGGCAGATGAGAGTAATCTTAGACGTGATCACCCAACTGAGCACGCACACTCTGACAGTTGGGCAGGGGAGTCGGCGGAGAGCGTAACGGTGCATATCCCGTTGTTGGGAGATACAGACCGCAACTACGTTCAGATGTTTTACCCGCCAGATAATTTTGAGGAGGCGTGGTTGGGACCACGCGCCACGTACTTAGATGGATCCCAGGCGGTTGTGCATCGGTATCAGAAGATTGACTTTGTGACACCATTAGGATCTGTGTTGTTGGCGGATTTTTCAACTCTGCATGCCACCACACGCTTCCCCGGCGCCGGGGCACGAGTTTCGATTGATACCACGTTTGTGCTGCGTAAACCGGGAGTGAGTGCGGAAGTGATACACCCGTGGCGTAAGGAGGAACGGGTATTCCATAAAGTCCTCTCCGGAATTGGAGAGACACACCTGTTGTACTTTCCGGATACGGTAGAGCAGCAGGTGGATAGCCAGGGTGGGTTTAAACACCCCACCAATCTGCGGGTGACACGGATTGACAGGAAAGTAGAAAATGGATCGTAAAACTGAGCAAGCGATTGTTAGAGCAGCAATGTTATGGTATCACTGGCACACTATGCCACCATTTAACATTATCGCTAAGCAGAAATCTGCTGCTTCTGGTGGCCCCCTGTTCCGTGCCTGTGACCGTGCTGTAAAGATTGGGGCAAAGAAATGAAGATATCTGTTGTGTTATGTGTATTGGCACCGACACCGTTTCTGCGTGCGATGACGGAGTTTACGATTAAGACGTTACGTCTGCATGCGGACAATGATTTTGAGTTGGTGGTGGTGGAGGCGGAGCATGATTATTTTGATCCATCTCATTGGGTAGAGGAACCTCCGGGGGAGGATTTTCTTCTACCCTTGCCAGAACCAGAAATACGTATTGATAAGTATCTCAACTTTACGCCCAAGATCGGAGGAGTGAAGGAACTAAATCTCGGACTTGATGTGGCTACAGGGGATTTTATTGTCTGTACAGGGAATGATGTGATTGCGCCACCGCACTGGGATACGGAACTGTTGCGGTGCTTTGAGGAACGGAAGGACTGCGCTCTTGCTTCCCTCTCTGCGTATGAACCGGGGGCTATCGTTGGCCCCCACCAAGCGATGGATATGATTGTGGAGGGAATGTATTCCCCATTTTGCATGTTCCGCAGAGGGGAGGTGTTTGACGAGGGTTATCTTAAGATTTATCAAGATAGTGATCTTGTACTAAGGCTTTACGAACGTGGACTACGTGCATATCGATCGTGTCGTGCTCACGTACACCATTTGTGCCGTATGACTTCAGATAGAGTTAACCCAGAGGAACACAATGAGCAGTTGGCACATGATGAGAAAGTGTTCTACGCTCGTTGGGGCAAATCCCCGCTCGCGATGTTTGGGCTAATACGGTACGGTACGTGGCAGTATGGGCAGGAACACCAGTCGTTAACGCGACCGATAAACCTTCACTATAAGGAGGGCTAGAGGTATGAGGTTTAGAAAAAAGCTGGTGGTGGAGGAGGCTTATCAGTGGTTTAAGAACGGGGATCATCCTGACGATCATTGCCCTCCGGATGCCAAACAACTTAAACTCTGGCCAGATCATAATGAGTATATTAAGAATGTGGAGGGGAGGGTAGTTCATCGTTTTAACGACCCTGTCTTTTATGGATCGAATATATGCCCAGAGTGTGGTAAGCCCTACCATCATGTGCACGGATGGGTATGTAATGGGGATGGAGGACATCGTGTGTGTCCTGGTGATTGGATTATCACTGGGGTTCAGGGAGGGCATTATCCGTGCAAGCCGGATATTTTTGCTGAGACATATGAAAAGGTGGAGGAGCACTTTGATCCTTCTACTGGTGGACCATCTGGATCAACATAGGTCTTTACTGGTGAGCCGAGTGCCAGTTAATACTCGGTATTCTTGGAGATAAAACCCATGAAGGAAGCAGCTGAAAAGGCACTAAAAGAACTGGCAGAGAAAGCAGGCAACGCGACTAAGAGCCATGAGTCTATGCAATTCGCTCAGGCAGCGTTAAATCTAGCACATGTTTTAGCAACGCTGGATACAATTAAGTAATGGGCAAGGGGGAATGAAAATTCCCCCTGTCTAAAAGGATAAACATTGATGGACGAGAATGAACTGTTTGAGAAATATGATATTGAGTGCTTTGACTACACTGATTACCCACACAAAAGTTTCTGGTCTGAGAGTATGCAAGGCGATCAGTACCGTGATGCTTTAACCGAAACGTTTTCTGACTCAAACCATAATGCCACTACGCTCTACGTACATATCCCGTTTTGTGTGAAGCTCTGCTACTTTTGTATCTGTCATAAAGAGATCACACAGAACTATGAGAGGGTGAAGCGTCATGTGTATGAGTCCCTGTTACCGGAGTTCGATTTGCTTATTGGGCATTTTGAACGGACAGGGATTCGTCCAAGGATTACAGAGGTTTTCTTTGGGGGAGGCAGTCCGACTATCCTTGAGTTTGAGGAGTTTGACGCGTTGTTGGGGAAGATACGCCGTCTTGTTGACATAGCAAGCCTAGACCGTTTTTGTGTAGAGGTAGACCCACGGAATGTGACTGAGGATAAGCTCCGGTTTTACAAGGCCCAAGGTGTAACGGTAATCTCTATCGGGGTGCAGGATTTTGACCCCAAGGTGCAGGAGGCTGTCAATCGTGTGCAGTCCTATGAGCTGACACGGGACACGTTGCAATTAGCACGTGAGTTGTTTACCAGTATCAATTTTGACCTGTTAGCGGGTCTCCCTTACCAGACAGAAGAGAGTATGCGGAGGACAATGGATCAGGTGTTGGAGTTGGCTCCTGACCGGATTTCCTTTGACTACTTTAGATATAATGAGAAGTTCTACCACCACATGCGTGTGCTAAATAAGTTGAATGCTTTCCCAAACGGGGTGGAGAAACGTAAGATCATGGCTGTAGCTGCTGCTGGGTTTAAAAAAGCCGGATATCTGAGGACCGGCTTTGAGCATTTTGCGTTACCCACTGACCGGGTAGGGAAGGCGTTGCAGGACGGCACAGCTACTTACACGTCTTTAGGTGCTATTGCTGGCACAAGTTTGAATGTTATTGCGACTGGACGCTCTGGTCATGGGATATTGGGTGATGCGTATCTGTTCCAGAACCACTATGAGCAAGGACATTTTAAGAAAGCTATTGATGCCGGCGAACTCCCAACCTATCGTGGACATAAGTTGTCTGCCGATGATGCTTTGCGGAGGGATATCATCCGCAGACTGCGGACTTACTTTTTTCTCGATATTGGTGTCCTGGAACACAAGTACTCCTTAGAGTTTGATCAGTACTTTCAAAAAGAGAAGATAATCCTTGATTACTTTATGAGGGATGGTTTAGTGGTTCAGGACGATGGAAGAATTACGGTAACGGAAGATGGGTTACATTTTGCGGAATTGATTGCAAGCGTTTTTGACGTTTATACCAATGAAATGTTGTTGTCTCGGCTTGAAGAGGTGGTGTGAATGCGTAGAACTGTAGATCTGCTACTTATCAATCCTGGCAATAGGGTTGAGCAGTTTGCCGGTCTCTCTTCCTTGGCCACCGTGGCACAGCCTCTTGGTTTAGCATTGCTTGCTGCATACGTGCGGGAGCGAGGTATATCGGTAGCAATCTTTGATGCTGAGGCATATGGGCTGACACCGATTGAAGCGGTTGATGCAATTGAAGCTCAGTACAATCCACCATTAGTAGTTGGGCTTTCAGCGTTCACTACCAAAATGACGGCGGCGGGTGCTATTTTGCAGGAGGTTAAACGGCGTTGGCCGTATGTTAAGACAATGTGCGGTGGTCACCACCCTTCCGCTGTGCCAGAGCGTACACTGGAAGAGGAGGAAGTAGATTATGTAATTAAAGGGGAAGGCTTTTTACCAGTCATGGAGTTAATGCTACGTCTTGCCTGTAGAGAGTCTGCAGTGGGGATTAAAGGGGTGTGGTGTTGGACGCCTGAAGGTGTGATTCATAATGGAGGGCAGGCGTCTGGGGTAGACGACTTAGATTCTTTGCCGATGGCCGCTTGGGATTTATTGTCGATGGACTGTTATCGCGCACACCATTGGCAGGCATGGGGCAGTCCGGGAATTGACACTTCCGGCTTTGCTCTAATTTATACCTCTTTGGGGTGTCCCTATAGCTGTCGCTACTGTTCAGTGAATGTGGTTTATGAGAGACATAAGGTGCGTTATCGTTCACCAGCACGGGTGGTAGACGAGATAGAGTACTTGATCGACGTCTACGGTGTGCAGCATTTTGAGATTATAGACGATACATTTACCGTAAACCGTAGACATGTTGAAGAACTGTGTACGGAGATAATCCGTCGTGGGTTAGGGCCAAAGATAAACGCCTGGTGCTTCTCCCGTGTCGACCGGGCCGACCCGCGATTCCTTGCTTTGATGAAGGCAGCGGGGATCAATTGGGTATTTATGGGGCTGGAGTCTGGTAACGATACTGTGTTGTTGGGGGTGAATAAAAAGCAAACGGTGTCTGGTATTAGACGGGCAGTGGACGCAGTGCATGCGGCAGGAATTAACATTGGTGGGAACTTTGTTTTTGGCTTGCCTGAGGATACTCAGGAGTCTATGGAGCAAACGCTAGCACTCGCACAGGAACTGAACACGGAGTACGCTAACTTTTTTGTGATGATGGCTTATCCTGGTTCCCCGATGCGGGAGACTACAGATCCTAATGCGTTGCCGGAGCGCTGGTCACAGTACGGATTCTTTACCCCGGACTCCCTACCTCTTAGCAATGCTACATTGTCTTCCAAGGACATTGTTGAGTTTAGAGACTATGCCTTCAAAACCTATTTTAATAGTGAGCGATATCAGAGCATGGTGAAAGAGCGCTTTGGTGCAGAGACGTTGAGATTTCTGCAAGAGCAGGTGTTATCTAAGAGGATTGAAAGGAATACAACGTGAATGGTAAAGACTTTTCAATCATATTGCTCGACCCACGTCTGTTTAACATCATTATCATGATCCTTTACTTGTGTAACGCCTGTTGGTGGGCATGGCACAGAAATTGGCCACAGGTTTTATATTGGGCTGCTGCTTTTCAAATTACATTGGCAGTGACTTGGAGTGTGTCATGAGCAAAGAGCTGTCAATCATTCTGTTGGATAATTCTGTGCGGGAGCGGTTTCACACGTTGGACTGGTTGTCTAATCAGACCGTCCCTCGGGATAAGTATGAGCTTATTTGGGTGGAGGCTCACGATCGCGTTGTGCCTGTGGTTAAAGATAAGGTGGATCATCTGATAACGATGCATCAACAAGGAATCCCGCTCAAGCACGCCTCGGAGAATGCGGGGTTGATACAGGCGGAAGGGCGTATAGTTACTATGTGCGACGCGGACGCGGTGTACCCACCAGAGTTTGTGGCTTCCGTGGTTGACTCCTTTAACAACGAAGGACGCCAGGTGCTGATGCACTATGAGGACAGGTCTAGCTCGGAGTATCCCGATGGTGCTACCTTGGAACAGATTAAGAGGATGAAGTTTAGCGTCTGGCCAAACGTCGGGGCCTGCCTTTCCATGCTGCGCCGGGACGCGATAGGGTTCGGTGGAGTGGACGAGCATGAGTCCTATCGTGGGTTAATCTGTGGACCGAACGAGTTAACCTGGCGGATGATTAATTCTGGTGTCCCCGAAGTCTGGCACGAATTACATATCTACCACTTTCGGCATCCAGGTTCAGATGGGAGCGCGGTTAATGAAGTGGGGCCACAGCAGCAACACGTTAAGTGGCATAACTTAACGGCGGTGGAAGGGTTTAGGTCTGGTCGGCTGTTACCTTTGGTTGAGAATCCAGAGATTCATCGACTACGAATGGAGCAGCGGATTATCGGTACCGAGTTTGAAAAGGAATTCGCATGGTGAACACAGAAGACCAAAGTTTTTTCCCGGAAGGGGTAGAGTCAACGCTGTTCCCTGTTAATAGAGCACGGTACCAGGTTTTAACTCGGCTCTTGGAATCTCTCCCTATCACTAAAGGGAAAGTGCTAGAGATAGGTTCTTTCCTGGGGCAGAGTGCATTATTGTGGAGTGAGGTTTTGGCAAGGCACTGTGCATTTGGTGGAAGTGTGTTGTGTGTAGACCCTTGGCGGCCTTTCCTTTCTGGGGAGGATATTCATGCCGGTCCGCTCTATCGGCAGACGCAGGCTTCTATGGAAGATGGTGCAGCATTTGAACAATTTAAGCGGAATATATCGGCAGCACCCCTTGGGGCGCCAATCACGTTTTTTCGGGGTACGTTGGAGGAATTAGTTAAAACAAGGCATCCAACACCTTTCGATCTGGTTTATATTGATGGCAGCCACTATTATCAGGATGTGAAGAAAGATTTGCTCCTGGCTCAGCCTTTGGTACGGGTGGGAGGGATTTTATGTGGGGATGATTTGGAGATGCAGCTTCCAGAAGTAGATGAGGAAGTGTGTAGACGGGAGTGCGATCGGCAGCGGGACTTTATAGACTATCATCCCGGGGTGACGTTAGCGGTGTGGGAGGAGTTTGGGGCAGTGTGGGTGGAACACGGTGCTTGGGCTATGCGGCGTGTTTCTGGACGTGATTGGAAGGCACCTTTTTGATATATGCTTGGATGATACGATGAGACTTTCCGCTACCGAAAGAGATGCCTTTCTCTATCGTGTATATGATTATCCCGCTGGTGTATTTCGGAAGGACCTGTGTTGGGCGGATGATGAGTTGAATCAGGTGGGGGTTGGATGCGCTTTTAATGGTTGTGAGTATGTGAGGAACGTAGAGCAGAGAAAGCGCGTACTGATTATCATCCCTCTTAAATGGGTGGCATTGGATTTGCCCGAAGAGGAAGAGAAGGTAAGAAAGAAAGAGCCTGTGTTAACCTCTATACAGACAAGGGAAAGGGCATGAGCTATTATCCACCCAAAGGAAAAGAGTTGAAAGCATTGCGGAAAATTCGCAAGCTGGTGCCAATGATCATATCTGCTCAGGATAATTTCAACTTATATGCCAGCAGTTTCATGGAAGATCCTGGCACTGATGATTCATTTAGCTGGCAGAGAGACACAGACTTTGCACTTAGAGGAGTCTCCACAAACGTTACAGATCGCACGACGACCATTGCGTCAATCATTTTAGCTGTGCATCGCATGAGAGCGAAACGGCCAGTTCTCGGACGTAAAATTGAAAGAGAGATTAGAAAGTTGAACTCTCTGCTATCTCAGGTCGAGAGGGTGATTGAGCCTTTTGGCTTGTGCCCGTCTTGCTTAGGTAATCGCGGGCGTTATCTTCCCGTAACTAATAAGCGTCAGGTAAAGAAATGGGAGGATTGTTGTTTTTGTGAAGGGAGAGGAGTTTTGTTATGAAAGGTAGACGTGTCTTTCCTGATGAGAATGGGAAACTTCGGTTCGCCGAAGGGGATTATGGAGTTGATCCTGCTGACGGAGTTTGGAAAGGCCGTCCACCTGACCAACATCTAGGAGACTTTGGAAGGCATGAGGTAGTTGAACATGAGGATGAAACAATTACAGTTTCCCCATCTATTTTGATTACAGGTTATGAAGGGGACTGTAAGATTGAGTGGCACGGTTATTTGGAATGTGGTATCTGGAGGGAAGTATGAGCTTTTCCGCCTATCCCCGTCCGGTGAGGGATATTCATCAGATAGAGTTGAGTACACGTTGTCAATTGAGATGTGTTTATTGTCCACATTTTCCAAATCTCCCACGCAAAAAAGAGGATATGACACGGGATACATTTAACGCCACTCTTGATTTAGTTCGTTTCTATGTGCGGCAAGGTACACAGACTGAGCTTTCCCTTACGGGGATTGGGGAGGCAATGTTACATCCGGACTTCCTCGAGTATGCAACGCTCGCGCGCGAGGCTATTGGGCCACAACGGAGGTTGGTTATCACAACTAATGGAATTCTTTTAACAGAGGAGATGGCCAAGTCTCTGGTTTCTATACACCCACTTATTTATATATCTCTTCACCGTCCAGAGAAAGCCGGATTAGCAATTGAAATCGCTAAGAAGTACGGATTACTTGAAGGGGTTAATTCGTCGTTTGCAACATCGGCTTTTGATTGGGCCGGATCAATGCAGGGGAGGTGGTTTGTGAGCGCTCCTAGAATCCAGTGTGAGTATCTTAGGAGTGGTTGGGCCGTAATTCTTGTTGATGGCCGTGTGGCTACTTGTTGTTTAGATGCAGATGGTTCTAGTACGATAGGAACCGTCTGGGACAAACCAGAAATACTTCAACTTAAACCTTGGAATAACGATAAAGGTGCCGGGTGTTCTTCCTGTCATATGGATGTTCCATGAAAAAGAAAATAACGGGTGACTTGTATAAATTGGATTTTGCTGACGGAAAATCCTATATTGGTGCTTGTACTTGTGGTGTTGAAAAACGATATAAAAGTCATAAAAGAGAAGCTGTTGGGGGAAGTAAGACCTTAGTTCACAAGGCTTGGAGAAAGTTGGGTGATCCAAAGCTCATTGTTCTTGGTCAGAATTTATTAGAAGATGAGTTATGGATAGCTGAGAAAGAGGCGGCTGCCTATTACAATACCCAAGTTCCATCTGGATACAATAGTTATTCGGTAAGTGGTGTCGCTCCTGGAAGTCTTGGTAAACCACTTTCCTTAAGAGCAAGGAAAAAGCGATATAAAGCATTGCTCAAACGGTGGGAAGATCCAAAGGAGCGAGAGAAACAACGGCAAGCAATGTTACAACTATACCAGAATCATCCAGAGGAACGTGCTAAAAGAGGCCGACCACATTCTAAAAAGAGAAGGAAGCAGCACAGTGACGCTCTTATCGAATATTATAAAAATAATTCTGTCTCTGAGGAGATCAGTAAAAAGATTAGTCAAGCTCTTTCTGGAAAATCTAAGACAGAGGAGCATAAACGGAAGCTCAGTTTGGCAGCGCTAAGACGAGAAGAAACCAAACGTATTGCTAGACAAACTTCTGGATGTCATATGAGTATTCCGTAATGAGACATCAGATAGGTGAGTCCGGCAGGATTAGTAAACCTTTGCCTACTCTTTGTTGTGATTGTGTTATTCAACCTGGCACGTGGGTTGAGTTATGTAGACGGGTATCAGATCAGCCTGGACAGCCAAGAGAGGTATTGATTAAGTGCTTTAAGTATATGGATGAACCTGAAGAAGGGTATCTTGCTAACATGCATAAGGTAAGGATCAGCAAAATCTGGTTCGAAGGGGAGGAAAGCCATGGTTGAGGCTGAATTTGTGCTCGACGATGGCAGTGTGATAGAAAGACGTATGGTGGACGAAGACCATCTGTTCCAAAGTTATTGGAACAATAGAACATTGCAAATAGGCAGTCGTAAGGTTGTGATACGTGGCTGTCATCAAATTTCTGAGGTTGCTCTTTTAAGATTAGGGTAGATGTTAAGGAGGTGGTGTGAAAAAAGGAGCAGCACATGGTTTTGTTTCCGATGCCCACTGGCTAAAATTAATTGAAGAGCTGATATTGAAACACAGCAGTCGGGAGGTCATAGTAAGAGGTAAGAACAAAGGGCATCGGATGACAGACACGGTGGGTTGGGTGGAGGAACTTACCTATATTTGCCATAAGTATCTCAGACGTAGGAACAAAGGCAGGGATTATGACGGTAATATGGCACTCGCTGCCCTACTCGGTCGGGTGCTGGTGTTGTGGTACTGTAATGTTCATAGGGCAAAAGGGTTTGACCCCAACAGGCCATTACTAAATAGAAAGCAAGTATTTACTCAATTATCACGCTACCGGGGGAGATTGGTGGCGGGTATGAGTGATGACAGATTGATGGGTGCGGTATGGGGTAAACAGCAGCAATGGAACTTTCCATTTGGTAAAGGTGCAAAGGGAGGGAAGTTTGTATGATTGACGAAAATGTGGCACTTCCAGCAACGCAAGAGAATCTTATTGAGATTAGTGCCCGGTTAAAGAAGTTGGACGATTTGTTTTGTGGTGACAATGCTTCTTTTGCTTCCGCAGCTTGCTTTCAGATGGGCTGTGTCATTGCACAGCGGGTGGATGAGATTAATAGCTCAACACTGTACAGGAAGGCGACGGTGGAATTTTTGAGGAGCCTTGCGGACAATCTGGAGCGACAATTTCTCCAATGACTGCCATCGCACATAACTCAGGTGCTCCTTCATTTCTAGCACCTGCTCCGGCGTTTTCGTTCTTTGAGCAGGCTGAGATTTCTGTTCCTGCACCTGAAATATATGAGCATTGGAGGCTAGATGATATCGTGTGGGTTTGTGACGAGTGGTTTTTCCATCAACCCACTATTGAATTTATAAACGCAGAGACGGAAGAGCAGGCGTTGTCTTTGGTGGCACAGGAGCGTCAGCGGTCTGATCGGTGGTATGACGGGGTGTACCAGACGGGGCACACGGTGTGGGAGAATAAGCGTCCTTGGTGGTGGTTATCGTGGTAGCCGATGATAATAAAAACGGTAATGGCTATCCTCAAGTTGTTTGTGGCGTGTGCCATGTGTCAATGGATGTGATTGGAATTGGTTCTGCAAGTGGTCGGTTACGTTACCACTGTTCTAAGTGTGGGGTGGAACAGTGGGGGAAGAATCCGGCTGCAATGGCTTTGGGTTCTCTTGGAGGCAAAGCCCGTGCCGCTGCGCTCACCTCCGAGCAGCGTAGGGAGCAGGCGATTAAAGGCGGTCGAGCGGGAGGCAAAGCCCGTGCCGCTGCGCTCACCTCCGAGCAGCGTAGGGAGCAGGCGGCTAAAGCTGCTAACATATTGTGGCAAAAGAAAAAATCCGGTTTTTAGAGTAGTCCCAAAGTAGTTCTTCTCGACCCCCCTTGGCGTCCTTTGTGGCGCCAAGTCAAGCATTTTATCTTTCTGCGGAAACCGTTTATAACGTTCCGCATGAACGTCAAAGTCTATTCCCTTACGCGTGACCAGGTGCGCGAGCTTTGTCCGTCCTGTGCGGACAAGATGCAGTTGGCTCGTATTAAAGAGTTGAAGCTGTCTGCCGATGACCATGGCAATCTCCTTCCCAGTGATGAAGTAACCATTAAACTTTTCGCTGGTTTTTCTCAAGGCATGTGCGATAAGTTCGGCCCTGACGAAGGGTTGTTCACTCGCTGTGCCAAAACAATGGCCGGTAAGGTGGACGACGAGAAGGCGTTCTGTGCCGCGTTGCACAAGTTCTGCACCGACAAGTGGCCCGCGGAAAAGAAGGAACACGTAATCCGTGAGGAAGATGGGAAGTTCGTTCTTTACGACAGCAAAGGCGAAAAAGTTCTCGGGCGTCATCCGACTCGTGAAAAAGCTGAAGCACAGGAACGAGTAATCCAGGCTGCCAAGACCCATGCTTATGAAGAAGAAGATATGGTTGGCATAACTCGCGAGGAGATGCTTGCTAAACACAAGAAAATGCATCCAGATGCCACTGATGAAGAACTGGATGACATGGTGGACGCTGCCATGGCAAAGATGAAAGAGCATGCTGTAGCAGGAATGAAGATCATGGATCGTGCTGAGGTGTTTAAGAAGTGCCCCGAGTGCGCTAAGAAGATGGCTGCACGTGAGCAGGACATGCCTGTGGATAACGGTGGGCACATGCAACATATTTGTGGCAAGGGTGGGCGCGCTCTTGGTGGTAATGGGAAACCAGTTACATTTACTGAAGACGTTGGTAATGAGGACGATGCTGCAGAACTTTTGACGTACACCAACGATATAAAAGGCGTCGAGATCTTTGGTGCCGGGACGCATAATGGTGACGTCTATACCGAAAAAGACTTGGATGATATCTGCTCCGCGTTCAAGGATTTGGACTTTCGCCCAGCGGTTAAGATTGGGCATAGCAAAGATAAGCCAGGGGCACCGTCCTACGGTTGGGTAGTGAATCTGAAGCGGGTCGGAGACAAGATTCAAGCCGACCTCACCGATATGCATGACTCTGTGGTGGATGCGATTAGGAACAAAAATTATGACCGCGTATCCAGCGAAATCTACTTCAATCTTAAGCGCGGGGGTAAGGAATTTCGCCGCGCGCTTAAAGCTGTGGCGTTGCTTGGCGCGGAGGTGCCTGCGGTGGCTGGTCTTACCCCTTTACACAAGATGGAGTTTGTTACCTCCGGATTTGAAAAGGTCGGGTTGTTGGAGCAAGAGTTGAACGTCTCTTCGCAGGCACTGGTGGATGCACTGGCTGAGAGAGTATCGGGGTTAGTTAACTTGATTAAGGAGTACGATATGGGCAAGAAGAACGCGGAACAGATCAAAACCCTCAAGGTGCAGGTCGATGAGTTCAACAAGAAGATGGACGAGATGAAAAAGAAGAAAGGTAAGCTGGATGATGAGGAAATGATGGAGGATGAGGAGTACAAGCAACTCGTCGCGCAAGCGGAGGAGATCTCCGACAAGATTGCAGAACTTGAGAGTGTGGATGATGACGACGACGGTGCCGATGTGGCAGAACTTCGGGAGAAGCTGGTTGCTGCGGAAGCGATCGCCGTCGAGAGTCAGAAACAGATCAAGGAGCTGTCCGAGCGCACCGCTCGGATTGAGCACGACAAGCGCAACCTGGAAATCGGGGAGCGGGTCAGGTCCTGCAAGATTCCGGCTTTTCGTGAGGCACTGAGTGCGGTATACGCCTATGCATTGGAGCATGTTGCGGCTACGGTGAAGGTGTACACGGAGAAGGATGGCAAGAAAGTCTCCGAGGAAAAAACCCTGGCCGAAGTGATTGATGGTGTGGTTACCGAAATCAACGCCCAGAGTGAGAAGCTGTTCAAGGCGATGGCGTTTTCTGGACAAGTGGTGCGTGAAGATGGCGAGGTTGAGGAAGACGCAGGTAAAGAAGTGCAGCGGCGGGTTTCGGAATATCGCGTTAAGCACCCGGAGGTTAAACAGTACGAACAGGCCATGACCGCGGTGCTCAAGGCCGATGCTGAGTTGGCACAGCGTTACCGTGCGCAGTTCGGTCAAGAGCAGCAGTAGCAGTAATAAAAGATAAAGGAGACGAAGATGATGAAAACTTTTTTCAGTCTGATTTTGCAAAGCCTCTTGGCTTATGGTCAAAAGGTGCTGGGTGCTCAAGCGGAATTTGGCGCCCAATTGATTCTGCCTGGCTTCCGGTCAAACTCCAGCTACGTTGGCGCAGGCTCTTTGCGTTATGTTTTCGTGGCGGCCACTGGTGCGTACCGGGCTAACCGTGTTGTCTCTGTGCCTACCTCAAGCAACATTCTCGGGGTTATGCAGAACGATCCCGGCATTGATGAGGCGATGACCATTGCCTACGCTGGCCCCTCCAAGGTGGTTGCAGGTGGGGCAATTGGCGCGAATGCAATCATTACCACTCAGTCCGGTGGTCGTGCTGCGGTGGTAACTTCTGGAGACATGGCCTGCGGCCGTGCTCTGGAGGCGTCAGGGGCCACTGGAGACGTAATCAGTGTCGTTTTGTTCCACCCTGTGCGCTGGTCTGGTGCGAGCAGTGAGTAGTGGTGGGATAGAGAACATATAAAAGGAGAAAGACTATGAAAGTATTCCTACAGCATCTTTTGGTACTGTGCACTGCTTACGCAGAGGGTGTATTGGCTCTTGGCTTAACGACGCACGATGTGCACATCGACGTTCCACTATCCAATATTGCGGTGGAGGCGTTTGCGACTGGTAATTATATCGGGGCTCAGCTGTTCCCGACGGTGGACGTGCGGAAGCAATCGGATAAGTACTATACCATAGGCAAGAACAGTTGGCTGCGGGTTCCTACGTCTACGTTCCGTGCGCCTAAACAGTCTCCGGCGCGGGTGGAATTCGATGTATCGAGTAACAGTTACTTCGCGGACAATCATGCGTTGGCAACGGAGAATGCACATGAGGTTATTGCCAATACGGATGACCCGATTCAACTCCGTGCCCGTTCCACGCGGTTTTTGGTCGATCAACTGATGCGGGGGAAGGAGCTGCGGATTGCCAACTTAGTTACCTCGATCACAAACATTGGTTCCGGGGTTATTTTGTCTGGCGGGAATTTGTGGTCAAATTACGTTACCTCTGATCCGGTGGCGGATGTAACCACTGGGCATGCCTTTATCCGTCAGAACACTGGACTGCGTGCTAACACGGCGGTAATGGACGCGGATACACATGATGTTCTGAGTCGTCACCCGGTGCTGCTTGATATGTACAAGTACACGCAGGGCGGTTTGGTGAACGATGCGGAACTGAAGTCCGTGTTTAAGGTTGATCGCATTTTGGTGTCAGACTCAATTCGTAACGCGGCACTGGAGAACGCCACTGCCAGTCTGGTAAACATTTGGGGTAACAACTTCCTGCTTTGCCATGTGAGTCCTGCACCTACAGGGATGCGTACGGCGACCTTTGGGTTGGGATTCCGCTGGCTGAATCCGGAACTACCTGCCCCTTGGGCCGTTAGGGTTTACAACGATCCGGATCCCGGTAAGAAGCTGGAAATCGTGGAATGTGGGTATTTCGAAGATGAAAAAATTGTGGCACCTGAGCTCAGTTACTGCATTTCGACGACCTTGTGATTTGATGATAGAAGAATGCACGGAGGTATTGTGGCAACGGAACTGTATCAATTGAAGTTCCCAAACGGGAAGTCCTATATCGGGATTTCCCGTTGTGCCACACGTCGCTACAAAGGTCACGCCAATGCTGCAAGTAAAGGTAGTGATCTTTTGCTCTCTCGTGCCTGGCGTAAATACGGTCGTCCAAAATTAACCGTTCTCGCTGTGGTTGAAGACCACTTGCGCGGAGAAACAGAATCAAAAGCGGTTGCTGTGTTCAAAACATTTGCTCCTCTTGGTTATAACATGACTCCTGGAGGAGAAGTTGCTCCAACCACTGTACCAGAGATTGCTGCAAAAGTATCTAAAGCAATGACTGGCAAAAAGAAGTCACTTGAGCACAGAGCAAACATTGCTAAAGGTAAATCAAAGCAGATGTTGAATTACTTCAAAGACCCAAGGGCACGTGCTCTACAGTCCGTGAAGCTTAAAGCATTCTGCGATGCTAATCCTGAATTTGGTGTGGCTTTGAACCGGGCCGGATGTGAAGCAATTCGTGGTATGCCGATGACGGAGGAACATAAGACACGGATTGGCACTGCAAATCTTGGTCACATGGTGAGTAAAGCAGCTCGCATGAAAATATCTACTGCGTTGCAAGGCAATGTGCCTGCAAACAAAGGTAAGAAAACTGGGCATGGTTCCTTAAGTGATGAAGTTGCTTCCGCTCGCGTTCGCAAGCAGTGGGCAGACATGACTGCGGAGCAACGGAGTGCTCGTGCTGAGAAAACTTGGATGACACGTAGGCAACGAGGTACCGATCGTTGGGCTAACGGATAGGAAAAAGGAGGGGTCTCAAAATGTTGCGCAAAGTGACTAAAACAGTCGGCAGGCTGAAGGTGGGGAATATGTTGGATTACCCCCACTGTGTTTGGCAAAAGATAGAGGCTGATGCGGGTATGAAGTTGGACTCATTCACGGTTGGTGTTGAGTCCAACGCCGTTCTTCAGTCCTCACTTAAAGGCCGTGTCCGGATTCATCGTAGATTAGGTTCAACAGCTTAGTAACACCTCTAATTAACATATACATATCAAAGAGGAGATTTACATGAAGACGCTCATTAAATTCTGTCTGTTCTTGCTTACGCTGTATACCGAAGCCACCTTGGGATGTCAGATTTATCCTTTGGAATTGGTACAGCGGGCGTTGCTTCGTGGCCCGTTGATCACAAAAATTAACTCTAGCCCAAATCAATGGGCCGGGCGCACCACGATCTCTTCTGGTTCCGCCTCACAGGTAGTTAGCACGTTTGTGGTGAACAGTGACAGTTTGTTTAATCTTGCTCTCCAAGTTGCTCTGCCTGCTGCGTACACTACACGAGGGCAGATAGCTACGGTGTCTGGTGACACGCGAGGCATTGCGAGCACCACAGCGGTTTACAGTGGGCAGACGATACACGCCACATTCCAGTCCGAGACCGCCACGTCTTCCGCTGGCGCGGCGATGGCGGGGTTACGGGTTAACTCAATTGTGGATGGAATTTCCTTTGCCATCTCCACTACGAATTCCGCGGCCTTTGGCCATGCGGCAGGTGTTCTTAATTGGTCCATTCCACAAGCTCAACCCCAGGGTATTAAGGTCAATTCACTCTCATCCGGGAACTACTTCCTGCTTGGTTGGGCAGATGGTGCAGCACGCCCTGTTGATATTGATGTGCTGTGGGAAATCCGGCGTGGCTCCTAAGAGTTCAATATGCCACAGATCCTATATGCAGTAGTTAACTCTGGTGCTGCTGTATCAGGGGACGTCGATCTAAGCCAGGGCCAGTTGGGGTTGGTGCAGTTGCCAGTGGTGACCTCTGGTGACTTGTATGTGCGGGGGTCTTTTGATACTACCTCCGCACTCTTTACCCGAGTGCATAACGAGTCCGGTGTTCTTGCGTTTCCCACTGGCCCCGGAAGCGCAATGACGGCATGGCCTTTAGGTATACTGTCCCCTCCATACGTACGGTTTGAGTTTTCTGTTACCCAGACTTCCCCACGCACGCTCGTTGTACTGAGGTTCTAATCACATGCAGTGCAGTGCTATTAGCCACGGCTCCTTTGGACGTGATGCACTGAATACTCGTCGACGTATTGGGGGTTCGGTTTCCTCCTCGGTTGTTGAGACACCACCTGCTGGTACTATCACTAGCACTGCGGCATCCGTCGCAGAATATAATATCACCGTCACGTTCGGCGCCAACGACGACATCAGTTCGGGCGTTGCCGGCCTCGAATACGAGCAAGGCTCTGGTGGTGTGACGGCGGCAGCGGATCACGTAAGCGTTGCCGGCGCAGCCGTAAATCAGTCGGTCACTATCGGCACTTTGGATGGCATCATCCCCGGCAATTATTGGAGCTACAAGCCGTATCTCAACATGACGAATGGCGACCCGAGCACGACACGGGGCTATGGCACCGAGGGCGTAGTGTTTGTGAGCGAATATGATGGGCTAATTTTAGGACAAGGCTAATGGACATTATCACCGATGCAACGGCAACACATACCGCAGCGGATTCAGAGCGCGGCGATAAAGTAAACCTCACTGCCGCGACGGCCCAAGGCGTGTCGCTGGTCACAGCACTCGGGGACGAGTGGTCGCAGAACTATGAGAACTCTAACACTGGCGCGACACTGGCTAATAACACCGTGACTTTTACGCCCACCACGGGGACGGTTGACGGTGGAGCGACTACCACGATTTTCCGGGGAACGCTTGCAAATTTAGCCTTACAGGGAACGGATTGGATCAAGACGATATTGCGCCCGGTCAAGTGGGCCTGGGACGGCATCGCGCTGTCTTATACGAATCTTGGTGGCAGCAATGTGGTCGTTCCTGCGGTTCAGTTTTCCTGCAACCTGGCTGATGTAACATTGGTGGATGATGCCAACGCGCAAACGTTTTTGGAGGCCGGACGCACGACGTTTACGCTGGAGGCCGGAGTCACTTATCAATTCGAGGCGGGGATTGATCTTTATACAAGTGCCGCCGCAACGACTCACACGACATCCACGTTGTTTGCCGGGACTGCAACTCTCACAGACATACGGTATACGACGATTACCGGGAACCACACGACGGCGCTTGTGGCCACTACACAACTCTATCACAAACCGACCATAGTTGCCACCGCTGCGGCGGTAAATGCAACCGCCACGTCCCCAGAAGTAAACATAGATATGCGCGGGACGCTGCGCAGCAATGCAGCCGGCACTCTGATTCCACAGATACAGTTCTCCGCGCAGCCGACCAACACGCCTAAGGCACGTAATGGCAGCTTCTTCCGAATCTGGAAAGAGGGTGCGAGCACGGCGGGTTCATCCGGCACAGGGGTAGCGTAATGAGACGATTTTTACTTGCGCTGCTGCTGCTTTCTGCGTTCGGCGCACAGGCGGCTGTCCCGGTAGTTTCCTGCACGGCTGGCGTTACGAATAGCGACACGGATGCGCGCAGAACTGCTCCGCTTTTTGTGCCGCTTGACTGCACTGCGACAACCGACGCGGATTTGCCAGACCCAGACCCCGGCACCAATATCCACCGGGCGTTTCGAGAGCTAGAATACCGGGTGAATTTCGGAGACACTGCTATTGGTGATAATCCGACTGTTCAGGGCGGCCCGAACTGGGCGAATGGCGCGAATACTGCGCTCTCTAAGAATCAGGCAATGGGCGCAGTTTCCTGGCACATTTACCAGACACCCGGAACTTATACATGGACGGTGGTGGTGAGTGATGGCACCAGCACGCGTCAGGTTACCGGGACGATTACTGTAACCGACCCTGATGATACATTCTCAACAGCGAATACGACTTGTATTAACTCGTCCGGTTCGGACTTCACAGGCTGCCCGCTGATTCCGGGGGTCTATGCTGATTCGGCAACTTGTGTGGCTAATTCCAGGTGTGTGACACAAGCCGCGTTTCAGACCGCAATATCTACGTATTGTAATGCCGCAACAAAACGATGTGCGTTCAAGAGGGAGGATCAATGGACGGCTACCAGCGCGGCGGTTATTTCCTCCGCCGGGCCGATACTGATTGAAGCCTTTGGCACGGGCGCAAAACCGCGTATCAATCTTACAGCCAGTGTCAACGCGATAGCTATTAACAATGCTGCGGTTGATGATGTGCGTATTGTAGACTTTGATTTTGTCGGCGCTGGTGGAGCCGGAGCGGAAGTTGCCATTAGTTTCAGTGCTAATGTTGCTGGTGTGACTATTTTACGTCCATCAGTTAGCAACATGGGTGGCGGCGGGTTTGTGGCAGGCGGAAATCCTTCGTGGACTCTAACAACAAGTGTGATCCAAGAAGGCGAGTTTGTAGGTAATTATTCAACTAACATCTTTGTGCGCTTAATTTCAGGGGCTGTGCTCGGTAACTCGGTATCGGACTATGCGGGCACTGAAAACGTGGTTAGATTCATGCAACTTGTGAAGTCTGGCGTAAGCCACAACACGATTCGAGATGTTCCATCTGGAAAATGCTTGCTAACCATGCGCGCCTTAGCACACGTAACAGCGGCAGAGGATTCGTATTATTTCATTGCCAGTGACAACTATTTACTGCAAGGCACGGGAATCGGCACATGCCTCATGGAAGCCAATCCCAACGCGATTAACGCCTGGCTATACGACTTTATTCTGGAAAGAAATTGGGTTGTCGCCGGGCCTTACACCGGAGGAACCGCTGTTGTTGGGATCAAAGTCGTTAGCGGGCGTCGCGGCTACGTCCGGAACAACATAATTGACTTGAACGCTCCTATCGCGGCTGGCCGCTCGGGAGTTACCTTCTCAAATGATCCGGCCTCGCAAACCAGCATTGATATGTGGGCAAACAACAATACTGTCTACAATCAGACTGCAAATATCGACATGAAAGGCGTGCATGTTCAGGCGGGAGTTGTGGATTCTGTTGTGAAGAATAACCTTTGCTGGTTCATTACTGGCACAGGAGAGGAACTATGCTTGAAGGATCAGGGAACTACTACTGCGTTCGGAACTAATTCCGGCGATATTGGAACAGTGTTTACCGATCCGGCATTCGACGGCCCGCTGACCACACCATTTGGGTTCCGCATAGACGTAGACCCCGGAAGTTATGCTGCTAAGGACGGAACGGCGATATTTCCGGCCAGCAACAGCGACTTCTTCCGGTGCGACGATACGACTGCAAACGAGCACATCGGGGCCGCTATCCCGAGAGCCAGGGCAAGGTGCAGGTGAAAGACTCGCGCGGTGAAAGTTGAGGTGACTACACACGTTAACATATTAGTTATAGGGAGTTCCTGTTGTTGAAACAAAAGTGCTGTTTTAACGTAGTCTTAACTTATGGAGAATGTTCCACATGAAGATGGACATTTTAATCGCTTGTCCGGGTTTGCCTTTTTCTGGTAAGACTTTTGATCAACAGTCGCTTGGTGGTTGTGTGGTTGGCAGTACGCTAATTGATACTCCTCGCGACTTAAAAGTTAATCCTAAGGGTATCCCAATCACGGAAATTTGTGCACGGGTTAAGTCCGGGGGGAAGGTTTATGTTTATTCATTTGATAAAACTTTGTGTAAGATTGTCCTTAGAGAAGTAACAAAGGCGTGGCGCACAAAGCGCCGTGCTGAGGTGTGGGAACTTACCTATATGTGGATTACTAGAAAAGGTAAGAAACTAAACAGCTCTATTAGAGCAACACCTGATCATAGAATAATGTTGCGTGATGGAACGTACCGAGCTTTGTCTGATTTGAAGAAAGGTGATTCATTGATGCCGTTCAATCGGTTTCAAGGTACAAACAAACAGGCAAAGTACTACCGGGTTGATTTGAACAATGGTGATTGGGAATATGAACATCATTTTGTTACAACAGAATTAGGGATTTCATATAACCCACGTCGTAGGATGACTGGTGATGTAGTGCACCATAAAAACTTTCACTGGTATGATAATTCAGTGGACAATCTTCAAGTAATGGATTGGAAAGACCATCTTAAATTGCATCAGGGCAGTAATAAATCACATCGTGAATGGTATGATAACCTTACTACAGAGGAGTATGCAAGGTACTGTGAGGAACAGCGTGCGCGTAGTGCATGTGTGACACCAAAAGGAAGGCGTAAATGGTTACGTGCAGGAAAACGAGCATTGAAGCGTTGGCATGATAAAGCCACTCCGGAGCAGTTGGCAGCCAAAGCTAAGAAGATTAGTGACAGCAATAAATTATCTTGGAATACTGATCCACGACTCCAAAAAATACACTCAGACAATGGTAAGAAAGTTGGTGGTAGAAATAAAGGGAATACACATTCCGAAGCCACTAAACAGAAGATGCGAGACGCTTGGGAATCAACACGAGAAACACGTTGTGCTTCGATGAAGGCTTCCTGGGACAAGCTTTCTCCTGAACAAAAACAGGTAAGGGCTGCACCTTTTGCTCACAGATTAAGATATAGTAATCACACTGTTGTTTCTGTTCTACGGTGTCCAATTCGTGAGGATGTATATGATCTTGAAGTTCAAGGAACACACAACTTCGCAGCTAACGGAATAATTATACATAACAGCGAGAGCGCAGCATATTATCTCGGTAAGTCACTCGCCAAGCGTGGGCATCGGGTAACGATGTTTTGCAGTATTAAAGAACGAGAGCATTGTGATGATGTTGATTACCTTCCGATCACAATGTTCCATCAGTACGCTTCCCTCAGTCAACACGATGTGTGTATCGTACAGCGCGTGCCGGAGCTGTTTCCAGCGAATTGCCGTGCAAGATTCTCTGCTCTTTGGTGTCACGATCTTGCTATTGGTAGATCTGCGGGTAAGGTTCTTGGTACGTCCTGGAATTGGGATAAGATTTTTGTACTTAGTGAGTTCATGCGTGAGCAGTACAAAACCGTCTATGGATTATCAGATGATGGGTTGTTTCTTACTCGTAATGGGGTTGATTTGGAATGCGTGAAGAAGGTACGTGACGGGCTGCCTACGGATATTGCACGTAACCCTCTAGCATTAGTGTACAGTGCACGCCCTGAACGTGGGTTAGATGTACTGTTGGCGGAAATTATGCCTCGTATTCTGAAGTACGAACCTCAAACTAAGTTGTTCCTGTCCACATATGATAATCCGGTTTCGGAGTTAGCAGATTTCTATGCCAATTGCGATGCCTTGGCTAAACGGCTAGGTGATAGTGTGGTACGGTTGGGGGCTTTAACTAAATCTCAGTTGTATGGGCTGTACCATGCGGCCGGACTTTACGTGTACCCAACACCGTCACCTTTTGCATCGGATTTCGATGAGATTTCATGCATCTCGGTTTTTGAGACAATGGCGTGTGGGTTGCCAGTGGTAACTTCTAATCGTGGGGCTCTACCTGAGACGTTGGCGCCGGGAGCAGGGAGGCTAATCTCAGAGCCCGTGCATACGTCAGCGTACTACGATGCTTTTGCTGGCGAGGCATTGGCCCTTATGCGTAACCCAACGATGTGGGATTCGGCATCCAAGGCTGGGCTAGAACGTGCACAGCAACTCAGTTGGGATGGGGTTGCGGAACAATGGGAGACGTTGTTCATCGAAGGAATCAAGGCAAAGAGCTCTGATTTGGCTACGATGGCCAATCACTTTTGGCACCGTTCCGATATCTACGCTGCTCAGAAGTGTCTTGAACAACTACCAGAAGACGATGCTAAGAGCGCTGCGGTGCGTGAACGGATAAAGAAAGATTGGGCTTTTTTGGATGAGCCTGATGGGTTCCGCTCACAGTATGAGCGTATTGGCTCTACGCATGATGCTAAAGTCATTCATTGGGCCACGCAGGAACCACGGTACACTGCGGTGCGGTCCTGGTTACAGAAGCGCGCGGCGGAAGTGAAAATGGTATTGGATTATGGTTGTGCCCACGGTGCCTACGCAACTAATTTGCTTAAAGAGTTGCCAGAACTACGGATAACCGGAGTGGACATAGACCAACATGGGATTGAGATGGCCTACGGGTTCGCGGAGCAACTTGGGGTGTCCGGCCGCTGGCGTGGGGTGGTGGGTGGGCATGAACGGTTAACAGACTCTCAGGTTCCGGAGATGGTTGAGCAGTACGACGCAGCTATTGCACAAGAGGTAATTGAGCACGTGGCTGATCCCGGTGCGACGCTAGCAGCGTTGGAAGCTCGGGTGCGGGATGGCGGTTATGTGTATATCACGGTGCCCTTTGGCCCGTGGGAGTACTCGGACTACAGACGTTACCCTTTCCGTGCACACTTGTGGGAATTTGACCTTCACGACCTGTACGATCTTTTAGAGGCTGCAAAGGGTAAAGCAGCAGAAATTCATATTTACGCCTTGTCCTATGGTGTCTCTCAAGAGACCGATGATCCATTGGGGTGGTGGGTAATTGAGTACAAGGTTACTCCTGAAACAAGAGGTAAGACAGGTGTTATTGACTGGGGTCGTAAGCTCACACTTCAGCGTCCTAGGCAGACTGTGAGCGCTGCGATTATTGCTGGTCCTAACTGTGAGGAAACACTGCACTGGTGTTTGCGTTCCCTCGTTCACGTCGCAGACGAGGTGGTAATTGCAGATTGTGGGTTGAGTGCAGAGGCACTCAGAGTGATAGACACGTATCGTTGGGGGGAGCTCTCCACGGAGAAAATGAAGCTTGGACCTCAGAACTGCTTTTTGGACTTGAAGGTGATCCCGGGGCTAGATCCGAAGGTGAATGGTTTTGAGACACCACGGAACATGACGCTAGCACGGTGTACGCAGGATTGGGTCTTGTGGATTGACACTGACGAGAAGCTGCTTCAGCCTGCCGCAGTGACTAAATATTTGCGTGCCAATGCATATCAGGGATACTCGATTCGGCAGCACCACTTTGCGGTTGACACGCACTTTGATCCGGACTTGCCTGTGCGTCTGTTCCGTAACAACGGGAAGCTTAAATTCTTCGGGATGATACATGAACATCCCGAGGAGGAGCTCAACAAAGGGCCAGGACGAACCATTGTTGTTGCCGATGTGCATATACCACACGTTGGGTATCTGGTTGAGAGCGGGCGTCAGCAACGCTTCAGTCGCAATCTGCCAATGCTAGAGGCAGATATAAAGAAATATCCTGATCGGATGCTTCAGAAGCATTTCATTATGCGGGATCATATGCAGCTTTGCACTTATGAGCTGCAGAACAATGGTGGAAAGGTGACTGCGGATATCCGTGCACGTGCTACAGAGGTAATTAAACTTTACCGTGAGCATTTTTTAGGGAAGGGATTTTTCTGTAATGTTGATCCGATTCAATATTATTCTCAAGCGTGCTCATTGTTAGGGATTGGGTTTGATGCTTTGATTGGGATTTCAGCAGATAAGTTCGATGCTAAACCTAACGGGCAAATTAAAGCAAGATTCGCATCGATGGAGGATTACATGGTGGAGGTAACCAGACGGGCGCGGGAGGTTGCACAACAATTCGAGAGCAAATATTATTGAGAGGATAAGTATGTTTAAAACAGCGTTTTCCAGCGTTTTCCAGTGTTTTAGCTACCCTACCCCTAGGGTGGAGGTGGAAAACACGGCTACGGAGCGCTGGGAAGGGCTGGCAAGGGGTTTAAACGGGCTTGAAACCCTGATTTGCCGTATTTTTGGGTGTCCTCTTGTTTATACCACGGTGACTCGGATAAATAGTGCTTTTCCGTTCATCTCCTCAGTCTCCAACATCACCAGTGGGATCGTTGCACAGTACGCCACGGATGTGGAGGCGGAGATAGATGCAATTATTTCCAAACGCTACGTGTTACCTCTTACCGCTACGTGTCCAATTTTGGTCGCGATTGCCACACGGGAATCCATTTACCGGCTCGCGGTGCAGCGCTCTTTAGTGCAGTTTCCGCCTGCGCAGCAAGGCAAAGCACCACTTCAAGTCCAGCACGAGGACGACCAGAAGCTGTTGGACAAGATAGCTAATGGTGCCATCCAGCTTGTTGGGTCAGACGGAACGGTGATAGCGGTGGATACCACTCAAATGGAGATCTACAGTACCACTAAGGACTATTTACCCACGTTTCATGAGGGGGATTGGGGTGATATGGATGTGGATCAAGACAAGCTAGATGATATTGAGAGTGATCGGGGTTTGTAAAATTATGCCTTCTGTTCAAATCAGTGTTGATACCACTTTAGGTAAGGCGAAGATCGAGCGTCTACGGAAAGCAATTGAGCCCCGCACCATACTGGGTGTGATTAGTGGGGTGTTGCTGCGCTACGTTAATCAAAGTTTTAAGACGCGTGGGCGTGGGGCGTGGGCTCCTCTGTCCCCTCTCACGTTGATGCTGCGGAGGCATGGTGGGGACGTTCCCTTACAAGATACGGGGCGGTTGCGTGGCTCATATGTAAGTGAACAAGGTGGGCCAGGAATGGATTATGAAACGGATGGGCAGACTTTTGTTGAAGTAGGGTCTAATGTGAAGACTGAGTCTGGTTTGTCCCTTAGCAGGATTCATGAGTTTGGTACTGGTCCTTTTACCATTAGGGTGAAGCGCGCCAAGGTGTTGGCAGCGCAGACACGAGCAGGCAACTGGATTATTTTTGGTAAGCAGGTAAACCATCCTGGTATTCCTGCCCGCCCTGTATTACCGTCACAAGCGGTGGCGGAGAAGCTGGTTCGCGATGTGGTGAGTGGAATGTTGGATCGTATAACAGCTCCAGGTGGAGGGCGTTTCGGTGAATAAATTACTTGGGGTTTTGGAAGTCAAATCATATTCGTTAAAGCGTCGTCTCCGCAGACTGGTGGAAGAAGAGGATGGAGTGTGGAGAACTATTCAAGGCAGGGCAATTTTTATTCGGAAAGGTGAGAGTGCTGAAGAGGCGTTTAAGAGGGATGAACTGTATCGTCGTGTAGGGAAAGAAAGACGGAAGCGTAGGAAAGGTTGGGACAAGGGTCCGGGGGCTTTGAGAATACGTGGCGAAAGGGGTGGTAAATGACATGGCAGCCGTTAACTATTCGGGTATCCGGAATCAGATCAAGAGCATCCTTGAGGGTGACGCTCGTACCTCTAATGCCAGAGTGTACATTGAGGAAGACCCACAGTTTGGTCTCGCCGATGCGGAAAGAGCTATCCTCATTTGCTTGGACCGTCGCACTGCCCCTCCAGGCGCGCAGAGGCTCGCAGCAGGATTGCGTACACAATACCACTTACAATGTGTGCTTATCACGGTGTACTTCTCAATGGAAAGTTTTGAACAAGCATGTGTTGGGCGTGATGCACTACTAGGACAAATGGAATTGGTGCTAATGGCGAACAGGACGATAGGGGGTTTAGCTAATAGTTCCTGGTTGGAGGGGGGAGAGATGTTCTCCGTCCGTAACCCACAGAACAATGTGTGGGCTGCGGTGGCGGAAACGAATTTGGTGATTGATGTAGAGGCAGTTAATACTTAGAAGGAGGTAGTGATCATGTTTGCAAAACTTGTTGTGTTGTTGTTTAGTGTGCTCCTTGGGTACACAGAACACGTACTCGCCAGCCGGTCTCAGGGGTTTCTGGGCTTCATTGGGATCGCTAAGGAAAGCACCTGGGGCACTGCGGTCGCGGCTACGGACTATGCAGATGCGTTTAGTGAAAATCTGTCTCTGACTAAGGAGAGGTTTGACTTGAAGAATCTCTCTGGCACCTTTGCGGAGCCGGATGATGCAGTTGGATTGGATCGTGTGGCAGGTGAAATTGTCACCTCCGGCTATCCCACTATCTTAGGTATGCTGCTTAAGAGTGCTTTTTACTCTGAGAGTGGTACGGTGATACAAAGCGGTGCCTTGTGGCGGACTGATTTTATTACCACCACCAGTGAGTTTTCTGCTACCGCAGCGTCACAACCATATACGCTGGAAATTTTCCGTGACGTAACCAGCTCCCATCGGTATACTGGGTGCATCGTTAACAGGTTGCAAATGGCAATTGCGCCTAATGCTCCTCTGAGACTTACGGCGAGCTTCATCGGCCAACAGGCGTCGGTGATTGCCAAGACGACGCCAACATTTCCTGGCTCCCCGCTCGCGCCGTTTACATTTGACACCTGCTCGGCGTCAATTGGTGGGGCAGGTACAGCGCGGTTGGAGAATGTGACAATATCGGTGGACAATTTGCTTTCTGGGACACCTGCGTTGAATGCATCTGCATTAATTGCCCGTATCCGTCGCAGCGCGGCACAGTTGGTGACAATCTCCGGGCAGTTCGACTTCACCGATAACACGGAGTACAACGACTTCGTAGCTCAGACAGAACGGGCGATGAAGTTCACCATGACCAAGGCAAGTAGCTTCCAGTTTGTGGTTGAGATGCCACGCGTGGTTTACACCGCGTTCCCACTTGGTATCCCTGGGAAGGATCGGCTGGTGGTGTCGTTTGAAGGGAAAGCACGTTACTTGACGTCAAGTGCACTGGCCATCTCTTGCCAGCTCACTCATACGCGCAGCAACTGGTAGAAGTAGTTATTAACTTAAAAGGAGTGACATGAAGATCACTTGTGGTTCACATGAAATTGACTTAGCAAAGGCATTACCTCTCACGGTGGGGGATTTACGGGGGTTGAAGAAACGGGGTGTTAGTTACCCTGCAACTTTTGACACCCGGGATCCGGATCATATCATAATCTTCCTTCACCATTTTTGTACCAAAGTGGTTCCTGAGGTTACTGAGGCAGATGTGGAAACACTAACTCTTGCGGATGCTCTCACGGCTCTGCACTTTTTGATCAAACCACAGGAGGAGCTGGATCGCCCTACCTCTGGGGAATCCATCGCTTCGCCTACTATTACGGATGGCGTCCCGCCGATGTAGACGGATTCTCCTTTGCGGAGCTGCATTACTTAAGTGGGCTGATTGAACAGGAGAACAGTAAAAAGGTGATGTAGACTATGGCTGATGTTGGTGTTCGCGTAACCTTAGAGGGCTTGGCGGAGGCTAAGCGTGGTTTAGGCACGTTGGAGGAAGGGCTGGAGAAGCTGGCTGCCCGCAGCCCTGAGAATGCCCGCAAGCTGGCTGAGGTAACGGCTGCGGTAGCGGGTATCGGTGCAGAGCACGAGGATATGGCGTCCAAGGTAGAAGACGCGAACGCCCGTATCGGTAACTCTTCAAAACAAGTAACCGACCTGCAAGACAAACAAGCGGAAGCTGCTGCGCGGTTGCAGGAAGCCTATGAGAAGATGGTGGCGGCTGGAACAGCCCCTACCGTTGGTGCCACAGGAGTTATTGCAGGCGTTAAGCAACTGGCACCAGAAGCCCCCGCCGGAATACTTACCACAAGGGAATCCTCAGAGCTGTTGCTGCGTCAGAACGAGGAGATGCGGAAGGGGCATCTGGCAACGAAGAACTTGGACACCGCAACCGTTGAGTTATCCAAAGACGTTCAGGTGCTACTGGACAAGTATGACCCGCTTGGGGCAAAGCTGCGGAAGCTGACTGCGGATCAAGAGGCATTTCGTAATGCTCTGTCTGGTGGTATGAAAGGGGTGTCTGATGAGACTGTTGTTCGTGTAGAAAAAGGTCTACAGACAGAAATTGATAGAACTAAAGAGGCTATGGTTTCTGGATCCAAGGCAGCGGAAGAGCACAAAGGGATTATGGATGATGTAGGATCTTCCTTGGCTAGTTTGGCTCTGCGTTACGTGGCTCCTATTGCACTCGTACAGCAACTTGTTTCTGTAATGATGGAAGCCAACGTTGCGGGGAGGGAAGCAGAGCTTCAAAACATTAAACTCAATGCCGTGCTTCAAGCTACTGGGATGGTGGCAGGTTTCACTGGAACGCAGCTTGACAAGATGGCAGACGCGATGCAGGAGAGCACTGCAATTGATAGTGAGAGGATAAAACAAGCCATAACCGTGCTTCTGACGTTTAAGAATGTTCAAGGTGATATGTTTGAGCGGGCGTTGAAGTTAGGTACCGACTACGCCCGCTTATACGGTGGTGATGTGGCTTCCGCTGTCCGGTTGGTGGGGAGGGCGTTTGAAGATCCTGAACGTGGAATGACTATGTTAACCCGCACAATTGGGACTCTTTCAGAGGCTCAAAGAAAGATGATCAAGGAAATGTCCGAGTCTGGGGATCTTTTGGGGGCTCAAGGTAAGCTGGCTGAGATTTTAGAGGGCAAGATGAAGGATGTTGCTAAAGCTATCGGGGACAGTGCTGTGTCTGTTATAGATCGCTTTAAGAACTCCTGGAGTGATTTGATGAAGGAGTTGGCTAAGAGTTCTGAAGATCCTACGGGAGCGGGTGGTAACATATACGGAGCTATGACCAAAGGACTTAAGAAATTCACGGAGGTGAATAAAGAGTTTCGTGAATGGCAAATGCGTGAAGAGCTGGGGTTTTTAAAGGAACGACTGGAAAGTGGCGAGCTTAATCAAAAGCAAATGACTGCTCTGCAGATAAGGGAAGAGACACTACGTAAGGCATTATCAATAAAGACTGAATATGAAATTGCTGCCGAGAAGGAACAGATGCAGGCATCACAAAACGCGGCTTTTGACGAGAACTTGAAAAAGTTTTGGAAGGACAATTTAGATAAGCAGGTGAAGCAGATAGATAACGAGATTGCTTTGGGAAGGAAGACTGCTAAAGACAAAGAAAACCTGATGCGATATATGGCTCAACAGGAAACCAATACGGAAACAGAACGACTTGACTTCCTAGCTAAGTCTTTGCAGGCCAAAAAAGAAGGGCAAAAGTTTACACAAGCCCAGATTGATGGGGAAGTGCAACTTAATACATTAGTCAGCAAAGGGATGACGGAAAGGATTAATTCACAGCTTGCTTTGGGTGAGATAACTAAAGTGCAAGCGGAGGAACGGAAAACTGAACAAGCGTTAATAATGAATGAAGTTCAACAGCAGGCTAATGAGAGGGCATTGGCTATCACCTCTACGTATTCTTTAGAATACCGTAGTTTGGTAACGGCACGGCAACGGCTTCAGGTTGAGAGGGATTTAATTAAGGCTCGTGGAGGGGAGGCGGTTGATATTGCTAAGAAGGCTGAGAGAAAAGCCGAGTTCGATCTTGAAGTTAAAGCAATGACTGAAATTGACAATCTAAGGAGCAAAGCAAATCAAGTCAATGAGTCAGCAGCAACCTCGTTTTTTATGAGTCAAAGTGAGAAGATTAAGAAAATGGAACTAGAAGCAACTCTGATAGGGAAGACTACAGTTCAAAGAGAAATTGCATTAGGCTTGTACGATCTAGAGCAACAGAGGATATCGGCAATAGGTAAGCTGGTTTTCGATAACGCCGCGAATTATCGAACAAATCTTGAATTAATTAATAAGACTTTTAAGGACAGTAAAGAAAAGTTACCTGCTTTGATTGAGGCAAACCAAAAAGCTTCTGACGAAGTCACGGAATTTTGGAGGAAGGCAGCTGAAAGTATGCAACAGTCAATGAGCAGTTTGTTCTTTGACTTTATGCAAGGGAAGATAGGGGACTTGGCAGGATCTTTTAAGAGAACTATTGATCAATTGGTGGCGAATTTTCTGGCCGCTAAGGCTTCAACCGCTCTATTTGGTTCTGACTTTGGTAAAGGGGGTGGTATTGGGGGAGAAGTTGGAGGGCTGTTTAATTTGGGCAAGAATATTTTTGGTGGGATGTTCGGGGGTGCTGGAACTCAAATGCCCGCTCCAGTAGTGGAGGGGGTTGCGTCGTGGATGGCACCGGGGTTTGCGGAAGGTACGGATTTTGTGCCTCGTGATATGTTAGCAAGAGTGCATAAGGGGGAACAAATCGTTCCCGCATCAGATAACAGAGGTAGAGGTAATATTAATGTAACTAATATCTTTACCGTTTCCGGACAGGTAGACCGACGGTCTCAGGCACAAATAGCGGCCGCAGCAGGAGAGGGAGTACGTAAGGCGTTGGCCAGGAATACTTAACTATGCATATTGAGACACCAAGATTTCCTGAAGGAGTTTCTGCTAAGGCAGAGTTTGGTCCAGCGTACTCTACACAGGTTGCCAGAAATATAGGTGGTACGGAACAGCGGAATCAGAACTGGACCTTCGGCCTACGGAAAGGTACGGTTGGTCACGATATCCAGGACCAAACGGAATTTGATGCCTTACTGGATTTTTTCAATGTTGCGGAAGCACAGACTCACGTCTGGCGGTTTAAGGACTGGTCGGATTTTACTGTTAACTCTGGGCGTGGGCGTCTGGGTATGTTGGGGGTAACCAGTGCTGCCGCTACGGGTACAGGCAGCGCGACGTATCAGCTGTTTAAACGCTATGTCAATTCCGCCAACTTAACTCAAAACCCAAAAGACAGAAGGATTGCGAAGCCAGTCTCCGGGCAGATATCAGTGTACCGTGGTGGTGTGCTTCAGGCGTTTGGGGGAGGAGCGGGGCAGATTTCTGTTGACACTACTACAGGTACGATTACTTGGGTGTCTTCATTTCCAGGTGCCGCGGAGGCACTTACTTGGGCAGGGCAGTTTGACGTTCCGTGTCGTTTTGACACAGACCATATGGCCGGAGTCACACATTTGATTAATAATGAGTCCTGGCCTACTATTCCTATTGTGGAGATCAGGACGTGAAAACACTTCCTGCTGCTCTTACAACACATATTAACGGACGCGTTACTACATTAGCCACTGCGCTAAAAATTACCCGTACAGACGGGGAGATATTTGGGTTTACCACACATGATGTGGCCGATACTGTTTCCGGTGTGGCGTACTCTGCAAGTCCTGGGCTGGATATCACTGGCATCGTGCTTGCGGCGAACGCTGCGGTCGGTAACCTAGAGTTAACCACACTTCATGATGGTACGATATTTACCACAGCAGATGTATTAGGTGGAGTGTGGCGTAACGCAGCATTTACCATTTTCAGATATAACTTTGCTAGTATCAGTGACGGGATTGATACGTTGTTGGATGGAACTCTTGGGGAGTTTGAGTTAAAACAAAATATTGTGTCTGCTGAATTGCGGGACCTGCGTCAATATTTGCAACAGCCTGTGGGTAGTGCCAGTAGCAAGACTTGCCGTTATCGCCTAGGCTCCACGGACAAGAACAACGGTGGTCTCTGTTTAAAAGACATCAGTGGGGCAACGTTCACCGTGACCGGCACGTTGACTGGAGTGACTAGCAACCAAGTTTTCCGGGATAGTGCCCGCACAGAGGATGTGAACTGGTTTGACGAAGGGGAGTTTACTTTTAGCAACGGTTCAAACAATGGTCTCTCTGCAAAGGTTAAATCTTATGCTGCTAACGGCACATTTACGCTGGCGTTGCCAATGCTGGGTACGGTAGCGATTGGAAATACTTACACTGCTATCGCAGGGTGTAGAAAGCGGTTAACAGAGGATTGCAGGGATAAGTTTGGCAACGTGTTGAATTTTGGAGGGGAGCCACATCGTAAAGGGCTCAACGATTTGGTTAAGCCTGTGATAGCAAGTTCATGAGTACACGAGCGGACATTGTGCGAGTTGCTAGGAGTTATATCAACACTCCGTTCCACCACATGGGGCGTAACTCAGGGGTGGGTTTGGATTGTGCTGGCATATTGGTTTGTGTTGCGAGGGAGCTTGGTTTAGTTACATCCGACTTTGATGTTCCGGCGTATACCCCGGTCCCTGACGGTCGGAGTATGTTGGAGTGGTGTGAGCAGTATATGCGGCGTGTTGATCAAGCAACAATGCAGCCTGGGGACGCAATTGTGCTTATCACTGATGTACACCCACAGCACTTAGCTATTTTGGGGAATTACTTGCATGGTGAATTGTCTATCATCCATGCCGCTAACACTGCCCATCCCCCACGTGTAATTGAGACCCGTTTAATATTCAGTCGTGCTCAGCGTTTCGTTGCGGCGTACGCTCTGCCTGGGATTGCGTAATGGCGCAAATCGTTCTCGGCGTTGCAGGTGCTGCCATAGGCACGTTCTTTGGTTCTCCTTCTCTAGGTTGGTCAATAGGCTCGGCGCTAGGTTCTGCACTATTCCCGTCAAAGCAGCCGATGCAAAAGTTGTCTCAAGTCCAGCCTTTAATGGATTTGAAGATAACAGGAACGGACTACGGGCAGCCAATACCTTATGTGCAAGGCAAGGCTGGCATTGCAGGGCAGGTTTGGTGGAACACGGATCGCAGGCCAACAACCATTACCACAGTCACAGAATCTGAAGGCGGAGGTGGAGGAGGTAAAGGCGGTGGTGGTGATGGAGGAGGTGGTGGTGTTCAGATGTCCACCACCACTACCACCTATGACATGGATATGTTGGTTGGCCTTACGGATAATGTAATTGTTGGTATACGCAGGATTTGGTGGAATGGGAAATTAATCTGGACTAGCAGTTCCTTGGCTTCTGCAGGGAGCATTACTGCTAGTGACGTGTCGGGCGCTTGGACACGGCTTACTGTGTATACAGGTGCTGCGTCCCAACTAACAGACCCCACCTATGAGGCAGCGGTTGGAACAGCGAATGCACCTGCGTACCGTGGTCGGGGCTATGTTTTTATTGAGAGCTTAAAGCTTGGTCAGAGTGGGATGGTTCCCAATCTGACGTTTGAAGTAGTCACAGGTGGTTCCGTTGGTGACGGAACACTTACAGATGTGGTTGCTGGAACTTCTTTAAGTGTTCAATATATACCGAACCTAGATTCGTCCATTGCAGGCTATCCGGTATCAGGCGAAATATGGCTTGATTACTATACGGGGACCGACTCTTCCACCCTTTTAGATATATCCACTGGCGATATTGTTGTTACTGTTCCTGCTTCCTCATTTCCAGCAACTCCTGGTCTTGTTCAAGCAATTGACTCTAGTAGGAATGCCTACGTACTGTCCTCAGGTCGTGTTTATAGAGTTAGCCGGACAGGTGTTCTCGATTACTTCACCCCAGGAATCACTATAGGTCCGACGGGGCTAATTATTGATTCAAGCGGAAATATTTGGGGGATGGACGGTAGTGCTAATGTGTATCGTATGTCCGCGATTAATTACACGGCTCATACATGCACGCAGACGGTAGCAACGGGAGGGCTGTTTACACGTTTTTTGCGTAATGCGTCTGGAATATCTGGTCGTATTTATGGATGTATCTCAGGGGCACCTGCTAGCATTGGGTATGTTACCACTAGTTCTATGACTATCACAGTAGTTGCTACGGGAGCAGCTCTTACCGTGGTCCCTTCGCCCGTGGTGGGAGCAGATAGTAATATCTATGGTGTTACGACTGGGAATGTTTTAAGGAAATTTGACTCCAGTCTCACACTTCTTAGTACCTTGGCTATAGCAGGCGCGACCGCAGTCTATATTTATGATAGCAACGGTTTTGTTTGGACTAACGGGACGGCAAATTTCAACAAAGTTACCGCAAGCTCAATGACTGTTGCTGATACCGTTGCTTTAGGTGGTTACACTGGAATAATTGCAGAATCCATGGTTGGCAGCCCTGTAACTTATGGACTAACTGCTCCTTCTGGAAACTTTGGCAAAATAGGGATAATTTTGGCTACTGGTCTTTTAATGGCGGCTTCTCCAACTGTAGCCTCCGTTGTGTCCGCGTTGTGTCTTAGGGCCGGTTTAACTGCCGGGCAGATAGATGTGACCAGTCTTTCTACTATCACTCGTAGACTAAAGTCTCTTGCGGTGTCCCAAATTACATCGACTCGTTCAACACTTGAATTGTTGATGTCAGCATACTTTTTTGAGCTGGTTACAAGTGACAAGATATATTTCCGTCCTCGTGGAAGTGCCTCAGTAGCTTCAATACCGTACGCAGATTTGGGGGCCACTTTGGGGGATGACCAGCCGGAACCAATACCGTTGCGGCAAGTGAATGAGTTGGAAGTGCCTGCACAGGTTTCTCTGACTTACCTTAATATTGATGACGATTACCAAGCGGACACTCAGTATAGTGATCGTCTGATCAGTGCTATAGCAGGCTCTGTCGCGACGATACAAATGGCGTTAGGCATGATCCCGGAGGAGGCGAAAGGGGTTGCTGATACCATCCTGCTCGATCAGGCGGCGAGTGTTGTTGGGACACAGATAAATTTATTGGGGGAATATTGTCGCCTGGAACCAACCGATCCAGTGTCTATAACGGCGGAGGATGGGTCAGTGTTTCGGATGCGGTTGATCAAGAAAACTGATTCTTATCCGTTGTTAGGGTTTGAAGCAGTGCTAGATGATACTTCTGTGTTAAGCACGCAGGAAATTACTAGCGTTGATTACTCCTCACAAACCACCGTCGCTGCCGCAATCAATACAGTGATGGAGTTGATGGATACCCCAATTTTGCGGGATGACGATAACAATGCTGGATTTTACGTTGCAGCAAATGGGGATGGAACACCATATCCCGGGTCAGGTATCTTTAACAGTGCGGACGATGTGACTTACTTGCGGGTGGCCACCGTGTTGGAGAGCGCAGTGTTTGGTACTTGTAGCACTACGCTTGGAAACTGGACTGGGGCGCGGGTGTTTGACGAGGTTAATACTGTAACGGTGGATGTTGGCACTGGTACATTGGCGAGCAGCACCCGGTCTGCAATTTTGAACAGCCTATCGGTTAACGCAATGCTGATCGGCAGTGAGTTGATTCAGTTCCGCACCGCTACGCTGGTATCCACAGGAGTGTATATACTTAGCGGTCTGTTGCGGGGAGGGCGTGGTACGGAATGGGCAATGACCGGGCACGTAGCTAGTGAGCGTTGTGTGTTGCTGCGCACAGCAGGGCTGCGGAGAGTGATATTGGAAAATAACGTACTTGGGGTGTCCAGGTATTACAAAGGAGTGACACTTGGACGCACTTTAAGCAGTGCCACAGCGGAAACATTTATCAATACTGCGATTGGCTTGAAGCCATTCAGCCCATTTGATCTTCGGGCAACCCGGGATGGCTCAAACGACATTACAGGTACTTTTCAGAGGCGCACCCGTTTATCGGTAAGGACTATCGGTACGCTTGGGATCAGCGTTCCGTTGGGGGAGGAGACAGAATCCTATGATTTCGATATTTACTCTGATAGCACCTACACCACAGTGGTGCGGACTATCAACGTCACGACTACGGCTTTTTCCTATAGTGCGGCAGATCAGACCACAGATGGTCTGACGCCGGGGAACGTAGTTTACGCGAAACTTTATCAGCGCTCGACGACCGTTGGGCGTGGGTATGCACTACAGACTTCGATGTAAGGGGATGAGATATGACCACTACACTTCAATCAATCAACGCTTCCGCTTCCCCGGAAGTGCAGATGAACGAAAATTTTTACGCTGCTGCCCCTTCCGCGTTCTTGGGTAAGGACGCACCGAACACCACGGGGTTGACTTGGGCTTTTCTTGGGGGAAGATTCTTTAACGGCTCCTCAATGCAAAACAGACCAAACAGTGCGGTGGCTTTGGTGAGCTCCGCGACTAACTATGTTGAGATGTCTAACCCCGGATCCGTAACTGTAAATACAGTGGGGTTCACCGCAGGGCAACGTCCGATATATGCGGTGGTTACCAATTCCTCCGCAGTGGCTTCTGGGGGAATCACAGACCATCGGCGCATAGCGTGGATGGATTCCTATGTGAGATTCACTGGCTTAGGTTTGGATGCTACCAATATCACCTCAGTAGGTGCTGTGACGATCAACAAGCCGTTAGGGCGTGCGAATATACCTGTTTCGGGGACTTCGGTGGTGGTCTCTAATAATTTTTCTACCGCTTCTAGCCATGTATTCGCTATGCTGTCCACAGCGGATGCGACCGGCCGCATCACGTCGGTGGTTCCGGGGAACGGATTTTTTACGCTCAACACGGTTGCGGTGAACTCTGAATCCGCTTTTAATTTCATGGTAATCAGTTAGAGCGGAGGCATCATAATCCGAATGCATGGATATGAAAATCACCTTTGAACCTGCCGATATTGCAGAATTCGGTAATACGATTGTGGCTCGTCTGAGGTCTGAGTCCGCAATCGCCCATCTTTCAGACCTCGTTAATATGGAGAATAAAATCATGGCAACACTAAAGGAAGTTCAAGATGCACTTGCAAAGGTAGCGGCAGACGCGATCGCAGAAAAAGCGGAGGTAGCGGAAGCAATTCAAAGTTTTAAGGATACGATTCAAAGCTTGCGGGATCAGATCACAACCGGCACCGCAGCAACACCGGCGGATCTGGATGCAATCCTAGCAGCTATAAATGGCATCAGTGCCCGGGTTCAGGACATCACGATTCCAGAATCAACAGGAGGCGTTGTCTGACCGGATGGTGCACTCTGCTCAGTTGAGCTAGACATACAGGGTAATCTAACGCTTGTGGTTGGTGAGTCTGTAAATTTGCTCGCCATGCTTTTTGATAATAAGCGGGAATTTTTCTCTGGGCAGGGTATATCACTTTCATGGACGATACCGATGGGCGCAGATTGTGTGATCAATTCGGCGGATGGAACATTGTTCTCCTATAACGCAAACATCACTGCACTCAAACCAGGATTCATAATCGTGCGTGTTGAGGTGGCTCCGTTATGGGAAGGTGATGCATCCAAGCCTGGCATCGTTTCAGCAGAAGCAGAAATTACTATTCTATGAACAGCCTCACAATTGTTCTGACTGTCATGCTGTGGACAGGCAGCGGTGCTCCATCATGGCCGACTGATCCAGCGTGGCAACGGTTTACTATTTCGATGCCGACTATGGGGTACTGTCAAAGCATTCTTGTAAGAGTTGCAAAGGGTGCAGTGCCTGATCCAAAAAAAGTGCTGTGGTGTGAGGCACATGGAGGGCCTGATATGCGCAAAGACGATGATATGACAGCTGGCTGCAAAGGTATAATGTGTAAGGAGTGATAATGGAACGCAGGGCACAAGAAACGTGGCACGTTGGCAGGGAAATTCCCATTGCATTGTTGGTAGCATTCATCATACAGACCGGCGGAATAGTGTGGTGGGCCGCGACGTTTCAGGCGGACTTCAAGAACCTGGTGCGTCAGGTCGATGGTATCGCAATACGGCAGTTCACGCAAAAGGACGGGATGATCATGATCGCTGATAGCAAGTCGAAAGATATAGAGCATGACTGGCTGTTGACAAATCTGGAAGCGCGAGTCAAGGACGCGGAATTGAAGCTGCGCGAGATCGAGCGGGCCATTGGGAGAAAATGAAACATACATGAGCGCAAACTGAAAGGAAATATCATGAAATACTTAGTCACACTCGTTCTGTCTTTGGTTTCACCGTTGGCGTTGGCTGCATCAAGAGTCCCGGACTTCAATATCCGGGAGATCATCTGGAACATCGTCGTGCTCGCTGGTATAGCGGTTTGTTTCGGGCTGTTGGATTATGGGGTTAGCAAAGCGCCGTTCATCACTGAGCCAATCAAGCTGTTTATCCACTGGATACTGATTGTGATTGCGTGTCTGCTCTTGATATTCATGATCCTTGGGATGCTGGGTTTGTGACGGCCTGCAAATACGGCGATCCGGATTGCCCGTGCAGGATGGGCGGGATGTGCTGGTATGAGGGGCCATTACCGCAGCCGCTGTCCAAGCAATTCAAGGCCGGCATGCGCTACGCCACGGATATCTGCCAACAGAGACGGCACGCTTGGGGCGAGGATTTGAGCAAATCGATCAGGGCAAGGATACAGGATAGGAAAGGAGTACAGTGATGAGCATTCGTATTGACCTGTCTACATTGAGTCATACTGGTCTCAAACAGGGGTATCTCAACGGTTCGAATGATTATACCGATAAGACTCCGATATACGATGCGGCCGATGCCCTGCTCTCGAAAACCAAGCCTGGCTCATGGCGTTTCTCCGGGATAAACGGCTACGGTTATGGCGGAAACGTCTATAAGTTCGTATTCGAAGACTACGCCTATGACCTGCGCTTCGGGACGAGTGCTGTTTGCAGCCTTCAAGGCATATTCAACTTTACGTATGGGATGCCAATCACCATTAAGCGGTGGTGCTTCCGTGGCCCGTGCTTCCGGTCTTTTGCCAAACTCTTATCCGCATGGACCACGACGCTAAAAGATTTTCTGATTGCGACCGCTGGTACGCGTATAGAGTTTTTTGATGTTCTCGCTGAACCCGACGCGACATTCGTAAATGTTACGCCTGAACAGCTCTACGTGTTGGTGAAAACAGCGCATGACTTGGTGCGGCAATATCGTCCAGAGGCTAAGGTTGTTGGGCCAAGCCTGATTTCCTACAAGCCGGTTTTGCTCGATGCCTTTATCAGGCAGCTCTCTATTGATGGAATTCAGTTTGACGCGATTTCGTGGCATGAACTTGGTAGTGATCCTGATGTGATGGCCGCGCACGTTTCGGAGTTTAAAGCTAAATATCCCCACATCAAAATTCACATCAGCGAGTATCAGGGCGAGGATGTAACTTTCATTCCCGGTTACACGGTCGGCTGGTTAAGTGCCTTGGAAAAGGCCGGAGTTGATCAGGCGAACAAGGCGTGTTGGGGTGGGGATTACGGCTCTCCGGTTACGTATGAATCCTGCTGGTATGGCGTGTCTGGTTTACTAATGCCTGACAGCCCCACTCCGCAACCGCTGTATTGGGTCTACAAGTCGTATGCCGACATGAATGGGCAGCGTTTTGCGGTGAGTAACGATATGCCAAAGATGGCTGTGATCGCTGGACCGATAAGTGGCGGCGTCGGCGTGCTGCTTGGAAATTATGGCACAGACTCAGGTGGTGTTGCGGTGATTTCTGATGTCGCTGGCCCTGTTGTGGTGACCGCCTATAGAATCCAGAACACCTTTAATCGGGTAACGAGTTACCCGGAGTTGCTGCCGTCGCTGTCCTTCCGTCTGACTCCAGTGAATGGAGAAGTAAGCCTGCCTTTTGGTATAGCGTCAGGAGACGCTTATTGGGTGGAGGTCATCACCAATGCAGATGTGGTTAATGGTGGTGACACAGATGCTGTGGCATAAGATACCGGGGAGGAAATGAGTACCTACGCTACACTGCAAGCAGCAAAACGTCATCACGTCTCTCAAAGCCATACGGCGGGGATGCCGGTTTCCTGTTTGACGATAAATGAAGCTACGATGAAGATATGGATACTTTAATAGATGCATTTAAGGTGCTCGTTGCAGTAGCACGCACTCTTGAACCAAGTGCGCTATTGTTAATCGTCGCAATACTGTTTGGCATCCGTGCGTTCACACGAAGTGTGAATGATGGCCAAGTTGAATTTTGGCATTTCTATTCAAGCCATTCAACGAATTTGAAGGGTGAAATTGTAAATTGGGGTGACACGGAGAAGCTAGGTATTCTGATCGGTATTTTTGCCAGTACCCTTTTTATGGGTTTCGTGTTGTATTTTCAGAAGGTTGATAATTGGTATGTGGTGATAATGTTTGCAATTTGGTTACTGTTCATATCTGGCAGCTCAGCCTTTTCGAAATGGGGTCGTGCGTTCCTTGATCGTTGGTTGAAATCAAAAGCACCAGTGTCTGTACCAGCAGCGCCACCGATAACTGTGACCGCAACTGCATCTGTACCACAAACAAAACAGGAGGTAGGATGATGTACCGTAGACGGATCAAATCAGATTGTTGGCATTTTGTAACGACGTGTAGGTGGTGGCCGGTTAGTGATGGCGTTCCGTTTAAACTGTTTGTGAGTAAACCAAAGTCTGGTGAGTTTTGTAACGAATGCCTATCAAAGGCCAAACACAGTAAGAACGTTTGGCCTTTATCACGGCACGGGAGCGGGTCAAATGAATCTTACTGAACATTTTACTCTCGAGGAGCTAACTCGCTCTGATACTGCTCTGCGTAAAGGGTTAGATAATACCCCTGGTGCAGCGGTGATTGCCAATCTCACTTTGCTTGCAGCTACATTGGAGCAGATACGCACGTTGCTCGGCTGTCCTATATGGGTAAGTTCTGGGTATCGCTCTCTGGAGGTCAACGCATCTGTTGGGGGCTCTAAAACATCGGCCCACTGCGATGGGTTTTCTGCGGATTTTACCGCTCCGGAATTTGGTCCTCCTCGGGAAGTTGCACAGGTGATCAAGAATTCAGAAATACCATTTGATCAGTTGATTTATGAAGGCACGTGGGTTCACATTAGTATTGATCCACGCCTGCGCGGGCAGGTTTTAACTGCACACTTTGCGCAGGGCAAGGTGACCTATACAGCCGGAATTTCATAGCGCTTCAGTAGTTCATTTTGGAGGGTATCTATATGTCACTTAAAGATGAGATAAACAAGCAGGAACCAGTTGTTGACGCCGGCATCACCAAAGTACAAGGTGTGCTGGAAAGTCTTAAAACCTCCCCCCACTCAACGTGGGTACTTTTGATATTTGCCGTGATCTTGTTGGTCATGGGGGTGTGGATATGGGTAACTTGATTGTGTACGGATTGTTGGCCTTAGGTGTAGTCACATTCGTTAGTGGGGGGTTGCACAAATATAACAGCGCGATCACGCGGGAGGCTGAGACCGGAGCTAAACTTAAGATCTGTTCTGAGAGTTACGATGCTACCTTAAGACAAATTGACAAGCAGAATGCATCAATAAAGGCACTTGCTAAGCAGCGTAATGCTGCGAGTGCAAAAGCACGGGAGGCGTTGGCACAAGTTCAAGAGGAAATCAAACGTAGTAAGCCAGAATGGGACCGTTTAGCGGCCCTGGAACAAACGTTCCAGGCAACAGGTACGTGCCCAGCGGGGGAGGCGGTCGGCGAGGTTAGGAAGGGGTTAAGGCCATGAGAATAGTGATTGTACCTCTGTTCTTTCTGTTGCTTGCCGGGTGTGCCAGTACATTTATTCCACCGGTTCCCAGTGAAACAAGTATTCCAGTAGGTGTCCCATGTTTAACTATAGATATGATTCCGGTGAAACCGGATTTTGTGTCCGACGCACAGCTTGCGGCTAAACCTGATGGCCAATTCGTTCTTAGCTTGGCAAGTGACCGGTTGGCCCGACGAGATTATGAGAAAGAGTTAGAGGCTGTGTTATTTGCCTGTGTGCAGGCTATTCCTTCAGAAGGTGTTGTTGTGCCTTCCAGAGATGCTCCGTCAGCTAAGTCTTGGTGGAAGTTTTGGTGATAGTGATGGATATAGAATTGCGTCGGGATTCTATACAGAAGGGGCATTCTACTCGGGGTAGGATCTATATAGATGGGGTTCTAGGATGTGAGTCTTTGGAGCCCCCAATAAGAGAGGTTGAGGGTGTCATGGTTTCAAATTGGAAGGTTCCTGGAGATACAGCGATTCCGTGTGGGCGGTATCGGGTCATCATGAATTTTTCCAAACAGTTCAGTCAGAATACTCCGCTCTTACTCAATGTTCCTGGCTTCCGCGACGTTCGTATCAGTCCTGTGGTACCAGAATTTGGTGGTGATGTGGGGTGGATTCAGATCGGTACGGAACGCTTTGGCGTCGGTATTAGTGGTGGCCGTGCAGCGTTCTCCGAGTTGTGCCAGGACATCTCGGATGGGCTCAATTTCGGGGATCAAGTGTGGATCACGGTTAATTAGGGGTTTCAAAGGCGTTTAAACCCCTTGTATGGCTTGCCAGGGCGCCCGTAGCCGCGTTTTCCAGCGTTTACACTACCCTACCCTACCCCTAGCGTGAGGGTGGAAAACACGGCTACGGACAGCTTTTGATAATTAAAATCAGGGCTACTCAATGGTCAGAGGTATCAGGGTCTTCCCAAATAAATTTGGATTCTTGAGACTGCCCGAAGGCGGATACGGTAGGGATATGGACGGTAAATGGTGGTGCCGTCCTCCAGAGGCTAGTACTCAAAGACTAAAGAATTATGTAATTGAAGAACATGAAGATGATAGCGTAACTATTGCCAAACCAATCAACTCCGGGGGAGGGGTAAAGGCTTTCACTTTAGAACACGGAGTGTGGTTGGAGGCATAGTTGGGAACCCATATTTTATTTCTTGGGAACCGTCGCATCGCATTCTGCTTCAATTTTACTAGTCAGATTGATTATTGTGTGCTTGATACCACTAAAAAGTATGTACATGTGATCGAACTTGGCTTCTATATCTCGGTAGGAAGTTGTCCGCAGATCGAACAGGCTATGATACTTATCCCGGTCAGCCTGCGCCACCTCAAGTGCGTCCTCGGCTTCGCGACACGTTTTCATCCATAGTTCGGCGTTCTCCGCCGCGAGCTCAGCTTCACATTCGAGCTGGTGATATCGTTCTGCTCGCGTCCATTGCTGTCCGTGCTCGTCGATAAAATCAATGCTGATGCCCGGCGTCACGCTCGGGGCCGCAGCGGGCGCAGGCGAATGTTGCGACTGAACGCTCGACAGTCCTTCGAGTGATGCTGCCTGCGCCGCCGCGGTGTAGACGATACCGTTCCCCGCCGTAGTCGTTAGCGTTGTCTCAGGCTGAGGCGGAAGCGGCAAAACTCGGGCGATCTGTGCTGCTGGTTCTGCTGGCTGCGCTTTGAGGGCGCGGATAGCTTTGGCGCAGGCGATGCAGCCATGAGAGATTGAATTCTGTTCATAATCTGGCGCTTTATTAGTGGCGTTTTTCCACATATTCCAACACACATTCGCCGCCTCCTCCAGCACCGCCTCGCGCGAGGGCTGCTCGGCGGCGCGGAGGGCGCGGAGAGTATCGCACGCCCGAAATAGCGCCGAACGATCATACGGAATATGGTTCCGCGCCATAGATTCAAGTTCATCCGCCAGCTTGCTCATGACACTACTCCGTCATCAATTAACCTATTGTATACATAGGCACACTCTGGACATCTCATTTCTTTGTCGAGTGCATCAAGTTCGATCAGCTCGTCGCAGTCTATGCAACGCTCCCGCCCACCCTCTTTGCATGGAACAATCGTTTCAGCCAGCTTGCTCATTTCACCCTCCTTGCTCTGAATTGGGCTTTGCCGACAATGCGGAACTGCATTGCGTGAATCAGTCCGCAACCGCAGCATTTCATGAAATACTTTTCAGGCTTTGGTTGTATCCATCGTGTCCAGCGGCTCCTACCCAGCTCGCGCTCAATCCTAAACCTTATTTTCTTGCTCATCCTTGCCTCCTATAAGTTCTCGCTCGATGGCTTCGGCGCATGTATCTGCAATTGTATGATTTAGACCGCAGTGGGATTCGTCTCCAACACGTCTGCAAATCTCCGCTGCCCGCTTCGCCACGTGCGCGGCGATCAGGGGGTATGCTTTTTTGAGAGCTGCCCTTATTTCCGCTTGAATGTCAGCATGAGTATGCCGCTGGCGGAATAGTTGATCTATCACGTTAGCTGTATTAAGACTGATCTCTTGAATCGTCTCCGTCAGTTCAGGCGGCAGTAATGCGGTCATGGCTTTACTTTCGCGCGCTTGCAGCTCGGGCAGACATTCTCTGCCCTCGTCATCGGCTTGCGTTTCGTCATCTCACTCTCCTTGGTGCCGTCCCCGTCATCAGGCGAACCCTTTGTCCGGTGACTGGAGGCGGAACCGCTAAGCGTTTGATGTATCCTTTCTCAATGCCTATAGCGACCGCTTCCATGCGCGTATGATGTGAGCAGAATTGATGTTCTTGCACAAGCCACTTGGCCATGAACGGACATTGCTCTGGTCTATTGTGAGCGCGTTTCCAGTCAGTCATCACTGTAAGCGCCTCACACCGATCGTCCTTATGCCTGGACAATAATGGCTTTCCTCGATTGCTCATTTACTCTCACCTTGCGCATGCCAGCCGATCAGCGGGGCTGGCGTTACGCTAACTCATCGCACCCGCTTACTTCAATCCCACGACCGCCCTGCAAAGACTGCGATGAAAAGAGCGCTTTGCCACTCTGGCTGTGCTCGTGGTTCTCCGCCATGTCCTTTGCCGTCCTCGCCATTTCGCGAGTCCAGCCGAGAGACCGCCGCAAGTCCTGAACGACATTGCGCAACCGTTCTATACGATCTTCGATAGGTAACTGTTTCCATGTGCGTTCGTCACGTTGATACACCTGTGGCGTTGGTTGTTTCACGTTTTCGTCCATCGTTTCTCCTTAGTTGGTGGCCGGTACTGGCTTGCCAATCGGGGGACGTCGAACACGCGACCCTTGTTTCCGCCGAAGCCAGCCCTGGGCCGTTGATTATGCTGGTTTCTCTCCCACCAGCAAAGTCAAGCCGATATCGTGCGCTCCTGCTTCGTGGCTTTCCATATAGCGCGATAACTCCAGCCGCACATTAGGGGTACCCTCTAGCATGACTTCGGGCTAACATCAGCTCTTCCGGCATTTCTGCTCGTCTCATGCGCTGAATATTCATGTCGCGGTCCCCGCAGGACTGCCGGAGAGGGAGTAACCGGCAGTTTTCACTGAACCTGCGGGGCCGCGAACTCGTTTCATGTTGTTGCCACCTAATTCATGTTTAAATTCTAAAAAGTCGTAGCACGAAATCAATCCATCTAGGTTCTGGCTGCTCGAATCCACTGCCGCTCAATCTATGTGGTTGCTGCCGGTAAAATCTAACTTGCTGTCCCGCGTGGTAATAGTGGTCCCAACGATTCGGATCAAATGCCGACCAGCGGAATTCACCCGGCATCATGCGTCGCTCCCATCCTCGGTATAACCGCGTCGTGGTTCGCAAACCATGCGCTTTTGGATTTCCCGCAGTTTACTGATTTTATTCCGCTGATACTCAATCCCGATCCGGTATTGCCGAATCGTGAGTAAGTGACCGATCAGCACGCCAATCGTAACGCATGTTGCCATCCAGATCAGTGCAGCCCAAATATCCGGGATGGCGTTGAAAGCCGCGTTGACGACAATTAGCCAGCTCACGGCATTGCTCCTGAATACAGCTAGTTTAGAAGACTCAACAGAAACCACGCCGACGCGAGGCAGGCTGCGATCACTAGCAGGCAGCCCGCGCGGTCAGTCGCATATTGCGCTTTGGGTGCGCTGTCCCGCATGTGGTAGCGCGAGAATACAGTTCGGTGGCTAATCCTCATGATTGATTTTACTCACTCGCAGTTCGCCGTTCGAGTCCACGTAAATCGGGCTATGGCCGTAGTCCTTGCCGGGCGCTGGCCATCCGAGCGCATCTAGACGCTCGCGATCATCAATAGGTGCCGCCTTGGAACCCGAGTCCACGGCGCTCGAATCTCCCGTGGTAGCTGGTAGAGTAGTACCCGGATGCGTCGCAGCGGCATTGATCGGCGCGAGTCCATGCTCCGCGCGCCAGAGATTGGTCAGCCGCATGATTTCGTTTTCGAGCCAGTTCATCTCAGTAGAGAAATTAATTCCGTTAATGGGTCGAGTTTCATTATTGCTTTGCGGTCACTTTCATTATTGCTGAATCCATCGCAACTTTCGAGCCACGTCGGGTCGAAGTTCACTGGCCACATAAACCAACCACTACGAATTCCATGCGCATTTCCTTTTACATTCGCAGCATGATTGTTACAGCGCGAATGTGCATTACCCGGCAAACCGAGCCGGTGAACGCATTCATAGCAATTTGGTTTACTCATGTTCCCTCCTAATGATGCGCCATTCATACCATGTGGCTGTGAGCAGGAATTCAATATTGATCTTCATGTTTTCATTTCTCCGCAAATCTGTTGTATAAATTGTTTTATTTTGAGTTTATCCGGCGGTAAATTGTCCACCCGTGCTGCGAATCCTGCTGTGCGATCCTCAAGCCCGAGCACGCGCATCTGTGCGCCGGTCAGAGCGTGCAATTGCATCGCGATGTCTGAGGCTACACCGCTTGGATAATCGTCGTCTATAATTATACCGCCGTGACGCGTTTCCTTAAGAGAATTAAGAGATGCTTTTGACGGTAAAAAAGGTTTAAGTTTATGTACGTGATGCACCGCAACTGAAATTTGTTTTTCATCCCAAAGTTCACTAGAAGCTTCTAGCGAAGAAAATCGTGTGATGGAAATCGGGAATAGTGCAATGTCTGGTTGTTTTATTAGCATGGAACTTCGTGGTAGCAATTCTTCACTGTTGCCCCACGCTCCACGATGCTCAGAGAGATAGACTACGTCATCCCCGGTCATGAACTCCTCATACGCCGCGCGCCACTCACCAGGGGTCATTGGTGCAAACACCTTGATACCCGGCATCCGTGTGAATAGAGAGTGATGTGAGGAGCCGGCCACTGGCCCAATTGAGCCCTCATTGGCAACGGCACGGATTAACATTGGACAAGGTCTCCCCCACAACGCTTTCGATTTTGCTGCGTAGTTTATTGAGATTACCATATTGAACCAGCAAAACCCTTGGTACCGAATTACGAATATTGGACGTTTTCCAGCCAATGCCATGCCAGTGACAAATCCACCATCTGCTACATCGCTCATTGGTAGTTCAGTAAGATCAGGCCGCTCTGGGATTGTTCCTCCCACATTTCCCACCGCTCTAAGACATTGGCCGGCACAAATAAACCCAATGTCCAGGTGTCGAGTGGTTAGCTCACAAATTGTTTCACGCAGTGTCATACTCATTTTAGTAGTAGTCCTCTTCATAAGAAGGGGTTCTTTTTCATAGTCCTCGTAACCACACAATGTACATTGCCAGTAGCTACAGTCAGCGGTACCGTTTATCACGCTAGGATCACCATACCAATCTGAGATCCATTTCCAGTCATGGTCACACAATGGCTCTGTTTCTTTTTGTGTGATTAAAGTTTCATCAGTCATCAAATAGTTTCCTTAATGTGTCTTTTCCATGTTTCCTTCACAATTCTTTCACTCTTGGACTTGATATAGCTTACACTTTCTTCATAGCGTTGTGGGTATTTTGAAAGCTGTCTACTAATTTCGTTGTGTCGATCAAAGGCGTGCGGGTCATCTACTCCCGCGCCAGCGTGCCAGCCAAGCCGGGTTGTGTGAACATTGAGCAGTGCCGGCCAGTTTTGAGGTGGGGGCATGGTGTTACTATAAAGTATTTCAGGGTCATCTGAGGTATTACAGGTGGCTAATCCAAACCCACGTGCCACTTCTGCAATTTCCCAACTTCGACGCACACTTTTCTCAGTTAATATCGCGAGGTTGTTGTCCTCAACAATAAACAAGATTGGTAGCTTATGTGTAGCGGACCATCCTAGTGCCGTCAACACGTAATCCTCCTCCGCCGCCGCATCCCCCATAAAGCAGATGGTTGGTTTGCGGTTGGCGTAGCACGCGCCTACTGCAATTGGCACCTGACTTCCTAATAGACCATCGTGCCCGTAAATATTGGCTTTGACTGATTGAATGGAGGCGGAGCCGCCCATCCCACCCGCACAACCACGTGGATCACCAAGGAGTTCCAATATTAATTCTTCCATGTCACCACCAAAGCACAGGTAAGCGGAGTGCCCCCGGTGTTGAATAAACACCTGTCTATCAATTATACCGTGATCCTCTAGCCATACCGAGACCGTCGCCGGGATGTACTCTTGTCCGGTGCCTAAATAACAAGGTACCTTCACGTCGCCTGACTTGATTCTCCGGAAGCACTCTTCTTCAAAAGCGCGACAGAGTGCTGCACGTTCGTAGATTTTATTTATTATCATGGTTGCTATATTCAACAACATAGCCAAGATCAACTATTACTTTGTGATCGGTTTTTCTTGCATGTGCTGCTGCTTGCTTGTGTGCGGTCCGGTAATCTTCCCAATGCTTTCCACACACTTTGCAATCAGCAATGACATGAATCAATGCTTTACGGCCAGTTTTGTTAATCATCATTCTGGCTACCGAATAGGTTGGAAAATACGAGATAGATACCAATTCCAGCCACGATCAAAAAGAACAGTATTAACCAAGCACCCTCCAAGACCCGTTCATCCTCGTAGAGCGTTCCCCCAAATATTGGGAGTGGGACTAGCACTAGCAACAACGCCAGTGCCCTCCATCTTACTGTGGTAGCAAATACCAGCTTTGCAAATATTTTCATCGTGTGTTTCTCCTTCTCATTTTGATTACAGTTAAAATTACCATTGTGCTCGTCCGCCAGAAATATCAAACACCGCTCCTGTGGTAGCAGAGCATTCCTCAGACGCGAGCCAACAGACGAGGGAAGCCACCTCCTCCACAGTTACAAACCGCCCCAACGGCACTTTGGCTAGCATAGCTTTGACCGTTTCTTCTGGTACACCATTAAACAACCCAGTTTTAACGGGGGACGGTGTCACGCAGTTCACTGTCACCCCTGTTTGTGCCAGGTCACGTCCAAGGCACTTAGTTAGCATGATTACCCCTGCCTTAGCAATACTGTAAACAGGGGCCATCGGGTTGCCATCTTTGCCCACGATAGAGCTCATGTTTACAACACGGCCATAGCCTTGTTTAACCATGTGTGGAACGATCTCGCGACAAACTAAAAACTGGCTGTCAAGGTTGGAGAGCATCACATCATCCCACTCTGATTTTGAGTAGTCAAGTAAGGACTTTACAGGACCAAACTCTCCTGCATTGTTGATCAGGATGTCGATCTTTTTGTGCTTATCCAAAACATCGGATGTTCCACAAACGATATCTGAATAGTTTCTGACATCAATTCGACAATCTGCTTCCGGATGATGCCGGCTCCAAGTGATGACTGTCGCACCATTGGCACGGAGTTGGTTCACGACGGCTAGCCCGATACCTCGAGTGCCGCCCGTTACCAATGCTACTTTTCCTGAGAAGTTCATTTTTTCTCCGATATCCAAAATTTGTAGCCAAAATATTGTCCGTTGTCTGGCTCGTAGCACAGATACATTTTGCGTAGGTCAACGTCCGGGTGTTGCAGCAGGTACTTAGCAACAAAACACTCGATATTTTTAGCAAGAGTGGCTTCAGCAGCGCGTTGCACATCAGTGAAGCTGTTGTTTTTGATTGCCTCACTAAGGGTTTCAAATAGGTTTTCCTCGTCATTTTTTAGTTTCATTTTTATCCTTCTCGCTGATCACGATGCTTCCGTTTTGGTTTTCCTAGTGCCAACATCTGCTCCACGTTGTGCCGTGCTACATGCCCGAACTTGCTGTCGATCATCAGCAGGTACTCGTGCCGTGCGAAGTATTTCAAGTGAGCATCATCACGAAAGTCCAGCACTTCCTGGTACGTAAGTGTCTCGGTAGGCAATGGCATTGAGGATTGCGAATGCTGCGAATACCCGATCCACCCCGGACCGCCTTCATCTTCCGGCAGCCGCCAGCCCTTTTCTTTTGCTATCTTGTGTAAAGGGGAACCTGGGTAAGCCATGGCGCAGTAAAAGTTGGCCCATTCGGTGTTGAGAGCACAGGCAAGATCAAGCGTTTGTTGCATTGACTCCTGTGTGTCATCGGGCAGTCCAAAAATGTAGTTTGCCCCAACACAGATGCCATGCCCTTGTACTCGTTCTATCGCTTTACGGATGTCTTCGTCACCGAATCTTCCCTTCTCTACACCATCGCGTACGTGTTTGGAGGCAGACTCCACCCCAATCCCGAGCCACCGAAACCCGGCGCGTCGCATGGCGTGGAGCAGATAGTTATCCTTCACTGTATCCACCCGTGCGTAGGCCCATATGTTCAGACGATGCCCGAGGCCACGGTTAACCAGCTCTTCACAAATATCACGGACGTGATTACGGTTGAGAACAAACATTTCATCGGGTATCTTAATGTTGACGATACCATAGTCTTTTACCAAGTGCTCTATTTGAGTGGCAACGTTCTTTGGCGACCAGTACCGTATCCCTGCTCCACCGAACGGGGCGTTGATGCAGCAGAAGCTGCACCGATAGGGACAGCCAAGAGATGTTTGTACCGAAGCGTAACCACCTTTTGTGTTTCCTGTCCACAAGTGCCAGTTATGCGCTCGGTACTTGGTCATGTCGAGGAGTTCCCAGGCTTGGCCAGGAAGCTCTGTGTCAAGGTCAGAGATGTTTTGTGTCACACACGATGGGCCATGTTCTCTGTGCCAAATTCCAGGCATACTCCAAGACACCCCGATATGTTCTGGAAATAAAGAGCCTCTTACCTCGTTTCCATTGCATGTGAATATATTTTGTTTCAACACTCCGGTTATTTGATGTGGCCCCTCACCTTGGCACACATAGTCGAACGGCTCCTCCCGCAGTGTACGCTCCGGCAACGCGGATGGGTGCGTGCCCAAGGCAAGTATTGGGATCGCTGGTGCATTTGGCCCACGTTCTGGAGTCTGGAAGACACCTCGCAATTCTGTTTTCAGTAATTTTGCCACGGCGCTGGCTGCGGGGATACACTGTGTTGATGCAGAAGGTTGCTGCCCGTAGATACAAAATGCTGCAAGACGTGGCCTTAACTCTGCAATCCGCCACGCTGTCTGCTCGATGGTTAGACCTTCCGCCTCTGCATCCAGTATTTCTACTGAGAATCCTTTGTTCAAACAATGCCGTGCGATTAGTCCAGCCCAGACTGGAGGTTCGATAGCCGCAAGCTGTGACAAGGACTGGTAAACCCCGATTCTAGAAGGGGCGTTGACGAGTAAAAGATCAAGTTGGTTCATCTATGTAGTTTCTATGTAGTTTATTTTCTTCGCCATTTGCCGTTGCTTCTAGAGATGAATATTAAATAAAGACCTATCCCAATTATCACTAAAAAGAACAGTATTAATCCACCCACTTCTAATATTTTCTGGTCATTATCTCGGTATGATCCCGGGTAGGCTATAATTGCCCATGAGAGACAGAAAAGGGCAATAATAAACTTACTGGCTCGTTTTCTCATTTCAATCGCCCTACATGCATTGTTCTCACCTTACTAATTCTATCAAGTTGTGCACTACCTGATGCTCTGGCGCTAACTTCATTAAACTCCACCAGATCGCGGCTCAGTTCTGTCTCACGCTTCTTTATTTCATCTGTGTGGAAATCTCGCCCGTGCCTCAATTTGGCTGCTGCCCTTTTGGCAGCATCTGCCTGCTTACGTTGCTCCTTTATTTCTTCTATAGGTTCTGGGCTAATCCCAACGTGACCCACTACCGCATCCTCTTCATCGTCTTTACTCTGTCGTAGGAATAAAAAGAGACCAACGGCAAAAGCTGCTAGTGTGAATAGCAGAAGCAAGAGATAAGCTAGGTTTTCGTTCATGGTGCTATCTCCTTTTTAGTAAAGTATAAAGTAGCTGGTATACGGAATTATACCGCTGAAACATGGCTCCCATTACCGTCTTTTGTTACCATCAAAGTCCCGGCAAATCCACCAAAATCGAGCACACGGTGGTCGGCTAGTAGTATGATCTTTTGCTGTCTCTCCGCCCTATTTGCTAATACGGTAAGCAAATCCTGTATTCCAGTTTCCGAGAGCCACTGTGATGGTTCGTCCCAAAATTCTGTATTTGGTTTAACTCCAGTTCGATTGCAGATCAAGTTGGAGAAGCCCATAGAGATTGCAAGCCGTAACCGTTGAGACTCCCCTCCGCACCAAGCCTCCCACGGTACCGGACGGTCAACATGAGGGGCATGAATCATGGTGGTAAAGCTGCGATTGATGCTTTTGTTTTTATTCTCATGCTCTATATCAAACTCGACAGCCCAGTCTTGCAATCCAAGTTGGAATAAAGTCTCGTTCACTTCCACAGTGAGCTGTGTCAAGCTTTCGTGAATTAAGGATAGCCTGATTTCCTTGAATCCCTTAACCCAATACTGCACGGCTTTGACGTGTTTCTCTTCAGTGTGGAGCGTTCCTTCTGCTGTGTCCAGTTGCTTTGCTAGCTCTTCCCCCCGCTCCTCCTGCTCCTCCCGAAGTTTGATATACGGGTTTGTTCTGTTCTTGGCCGCGGACATGGCAGCTTGAGCAAATTGGAATTCACGGTCTGCATTACGGTGCCTTAATTCAAAGTCATCAGGTATTTGTTTACGTAGGAATGCTAGCTTCTTAGTAGCTATAGTTAGTTCAGTTTCTTTGGAGTCAAACAAAAGCTGTATTCGAGATAGTTCTTTTTTAATGTGCTGTCGATTTACCACCTGCCCGCAAGTTGGGCATTTGGTAATGTTCTGTGCTGACAGCTTTTCCACTTCATTAGACAGGTGTCTAAGTTCTGCTGTAAGCTCGGACACCACAGAGGTTTGAGTGTTGATTGCTACTTCCACCTTTTGATATGTCTTTGCCTCTACATCAAGCTCCTTCAAAGTTTGCTGCTTTTGGGCTAGGCTGCCCTCTGCCACCCTCAATTCAGCCCTGTAGTCGTTTTTCCAACCCTTTTCAACCTCTGTATAGTCCTTGGAGAGAAGCTCCTCGGCTTGGCCCTGTATTCGTGCCACAAACGCTTGTAATTGCTGTATCTGTCCCTCAATTTCTCTAGAGTGCTCATTGGCTCTGTCGGAAGCACGTTCCCAGAGTTCAAGGTCTAGCACTGAAGAGAACACTGCGGTTTGTTCTGATGGGGCCAGGTCAACAAAGGCTTGTGAGAACTGTGCAAAGTAGATTGAGAATAAAAACGCCTCCGGGGTCATTCCAAGTAACCGTTCCAGCTCTGGTTGGTCAACAGGACGGTCACCAACTGTCTTTCCACTAATCTCCAATATGTTTGGCTTCCACACACGAAGGATTGACATTGGTCCAGCAGCGACTTGCACGTCCATGATAACCGCACATTTCTCATCGCTATTCCAATTTTTTACTACCCAAGAGCGTAGGTTTCTGCTGGTCTTCCCAAAGCACGCCCAGAACATTCCTTCTAATAACGAGCTCTTCCCTGCCGCATTGGACTCAAGTTCTGGATCAACAAGGTTCTGGCCTGCAATATAATACAGGCCAGGCTTCATCTTTGAGAAGTCAATAACCTGAGGGTCCGAGAAGGACCGGAAGCCTTGTAACTCAGCGCGAAGTATTTTCATATTATAATAAATGGCGGCTTTCCACCACCTTGCTGGGTTTGCCCACTGCGTTCCGTGGTCGAGTATCGAGAGCTTTTACTCTCAGTGCCCATTGCTGGGAGGTAGCCACCAGACGACGTTGCCATGTCTTAACCATATAGGGATTTGGGCATGGTCAACCTAGAACACCTAAACATAAGGGGAGCTTGTCAAATCCTTTTTCTGTTCATCAATCTCAACCCAATCAGAATGTTGTCTGCATAGAGTTCTAATTATTCTATGGCCAAAGCAGTCCAACAAAAGTAAGCTACGACCGGTATTCTGGCAACGATCATTTCCATCGTCAAACGGTTCCTCATATTGACATTGGCCAAGTTTAATAATTTTAGCATTCATGGTTAGCTCTTGTATGTATTTGGTCATGTTGCCTCCAATGATTTAATATCTAATCCTTCGAGTTCTGCTAGTGATTTTCCAGCGATTGCTTGCAAGTCACCGTACATTCCAGCGGTCCCTAACATGACCCGTTCTATTTGAGCTTCACGTTTAGCCCATTGCTTTTGTATTGCACGGCGTTCCGTATCTAAATCCTCTCGCATGGTGGTGAATGCTTCCACGATTGCCTGGATACGGGATTTGAACCGTGGTCCGGTCATGTAGCCATAGATTAGTTCTGCTTTAGTTTCTAATCCTTGCCCTGCCGCACGTGCTGCTGCTACTTCTTGAAGAGCAGCACGCAATACGGTAGCGAGATTTACAGCATGGCGTGGCACCGTTACCCACACGCCTTCATACATTCCGAAGTCAGTCACACCTTTTGGCAGCACTGTGGTTACAATCACCGCAATATCTGCGGTCGATACACGTTGGTCATCTTTAAGTTTTGCCACCCATCCCTCAGACCAATTTTTGGTACGTTTAGATTCAAAGATGATTGATCCACCGTTATTGACTTGTAACGTACAATCCGCTCCGAGTACCCCTTTCGCTACAGGTTCTACAATATCTAATGGGAATGCTTCCCGTAGGGATGCTTCAAGTGCCAGTTCTTGCACCTCACCCTGATTCTGTTGTGATCCTTGAGTTGCTTTACGAGTGGCTTCTTCTAATGCCTTACGCAGTCCCTCGATGGTTTGCTCACGTTCTGCTACCCGCAACCCTATGGCTTCTTCTGCTACTCGACGTGCGTCTTCCCGTACTGTCGCTGCGCCTTCGGTGACTTTTCTTTGTACAGTTAATTCCAATTCACGCTTTGCTTCATCTAGTTCTCGTGATTTCCGCACTGCTTCAGCTTGTGCGGTCTGGGCTTCAGCAAGTTTCTTGTCTTTCTCTTTTAAAAGTGTCGCCCCTTCTTCGGCCAGTCGTTGCGACGCTTCAGCGGCTTCCATTGCGGCAGTAAGTCTTTTACGTCCTTCTTCTGTAGCTTTTTTCTGTGCTTCCGCCTCGATTACCTTTCGTGCAGCTTCTATTCGAGTAGTAGCCGCCGCATCAGCTTCAGCGCGTGCTGCGGCAACGAGTGGGCCAGCAAGCGTTTCGGTGAGCTCAAACTTGTGATGACATTTTGGGCATTCAATTTTGTCCATTACTCATCTCCTAAATCCTTAAGAAGGTTAGCTCCTTCTGCTGCAACTGCTTTGGGGAGTTTGTTAGTTTCGCAGAACGTGATTAGAATCTGTTGTGGGGACCTAATGGTTGTGGCAACTGGTGTCCAGAGTCGTATTCGTTGTTCAATCTTTTCCAACTCTAACCCGCACAGTTCTACCTCCGCCTGTGAACACCCCTCAATCACGCGTCGTTTGCATTCCTTCCAGTCCCCATATTCAGAAGGATGCAGCCGTACTTTGACTTTTACCTGATCTCCCTTTTTCGCGATCCCACTCAGGTCTACTTTTTTCTCTGCGGTGGTGACTGTAATCATTAGCCTCTGAATTGTTGGGATTGGAATTGATCGCGCCTTCCGAAAATCCTCAAGTAGAACGGCACGAGGTTTAAACACATCACCAAACTTCACAGGGTATGGCGCACCAACATACTCCACTTCAATCCCGCTCACTCGCACGGTTTGTGGTACATGCACGTCGCCGCTGTAAATTTTGGCACGCCGTGCCGTGTTCAAAAACCCGGCCGGAATTCCATCCAATTGTTGGCCATTTTCACTTATCGCACCTTTTACTGTGGCATGCATAAAGATAAAGTCAGCCAGGTGCATTTCCACATGTTCCCAAGCCTTTAGTGGCTCAGTGGTGTGCGGGAGCATCAGCACCTCACGACCGGAGTACTCTTTAGCAAACGGGGTCTCGATAAACTCCATACTTGGAAAATTCCGCAGGAATCGAAAAAAAGAATTGTTTGGATCAATCCCGTCATGGTTCCCACGCAACACGTGTATCTTGTGAACGTCCGTTTGTCGGAACACAGCAATCAGTGAATCCACCAGTCTATTTACTAGTCGCCCCGAGTGCCGGTCTTTATTTTCGGTCAGGTCCCCCAGAATGAATAGATCACGTACTTGGTGTTCTTGAATTGCTGTACGGAGCCATGGAAATAGCTCCCATCTGTAGGCGTCACGGGGGTTATCCGTGAAGTGGGTATCGCTCACGAGCAGTGAATTCATTCTTCTTCTTCTTCCGGCGTGGTATATGGAGCTTCATAGCCGCAATCACCACAAATTATTATTGACGGTTTTGTAGGGTGTATAGGTTGAGTTCCTGTCCTAAATTTAGAGCCACACTTTGGGCAAGGAAGGCACCCATACATATTGGCTTTAGGATTAGAGAAGTCAAGTATTTCAGGTGGGTTCATGTGACTTCACAACTTTATGCTCATTTTCAGGTTTCCAAATATACCCCCTAGACCGAAACTCTTCGGCAGCTATAAGTATTGCTGCCGCTGTGGAAGTGTCACCATCAACACCGTGTTTTTTAACTCCGTATTCCAGCCTGAAAATAGTATCTATCGCTCTTTCTTTATCTTCGTTCATTTTGGAATCCTGACAAAACCAAGCAAGCATCCTGAGATATTTCTAGGCTCTAGGCATCTTTCCGCGTCAATAGCGTCACAACTGATGTCTATTGTTGCGTCATCATCCTCCTCAAAAATGAATGCTTGATCTAGTCCACGAACCCAATACCAAATTCCTGTGGTTCCTTTTTTGGCATAATAGATTCCAGTGACTATCTTCGGGCATTTTGGCTTTGTGACACAGTAGCATTTGCAGTAAACGTGTTTTATCTTAGTCATGTCTTATCCGCTGCTTCTGCCAGTACGTCTCCATGACATATTTTTGGTTTGCAAACACACTCAAGCCGCTTGTCTTTGAGTTCATGAATGTGAGCGCGCATCCAGCTCGCTCATGGATCTTTTGATAATTTATACCACACTCTAAAACTCGCAACCGCTTCGGCACGTGATCCATCCTTGCCTACAATAAAAGGGTTACCCCATGGCCCGGGTCTCATGATGGAGACATCACCTCGTTCCTTGTATTTGTTCACAACGGTGGTAGCCATGTTAATCTATCTCTAGCCATTCGGTTGGTTCCCATCCAGCATCAATCAGTGGTGTTCCGGTCATGTCATTCCACCGCCCTTGATGCCAATCAAGTACTCGGTAGCCATTAATGATAAACACATCATGTGGGTGTATGTGGCCACTGTCACCTCGGAGTAGCACCGTCCTATCCCATGGTGCTGTTTCAATAGGTTGCCATGTATTAGAAGCACTCATTTTAGTTTATCCTCAAAGGTTTCACCCATTGTCATTTCCGTATTAAGATACGTGGTCTAGAAGTTATACCGGGCCTGACCGCATTGGCAAGGAACGTCTCCAACCAGAAGAGGGACATGCCTCCGACCACGGGTAGCAGGGCAATGTACTTTCCTTTTACTTTGAATGCTTCTACCCCCGTGTTATTAAGGCATATGAAGGGAGCGGTGTTATTTTGTTTTGCGATTAGGATTGGGATTTTGCCATGTCGTTTCGCCTCCGCCACACACTCTATCCAGAACGCTCTCAGCCCTCCTTTATTACCGAGGACTGTACCCTCAACTTTGAGGTCACGGTAAAATTTGCAGGAAATTAGATAACGGTCTGTTAAGGGGTTCCCGTCTGGGTGGATTGCCGTTATGTCTCCACACTGAGTACGATTTTCACCACCTTTTTTGAACATGACCGTGGCACGTCCCCCAGAAAGGGAACTGCGCCAAAACAAATCGTCATGTTTTCCATAACTAATCCATAGAGAGAGTTTATGGCAGATCAGCCGTTCAAAGCCAGATCCTTTCGCCTTTGAGTTAACCATTAGATGATATTCCTTTTGACCAAGAGCCCATTCCTTTATGCCATCCAGAATGTCCATGAATAAATGTCATTCCTTGTTTCCGGTGATTAGTAGATTTACACGTTCTTCCAACAAATTCATCATTGAAGCCATACCTTTAAGGACGTTTGCGCCGTCACCGTATTGCCGTGGGTAAAAGAAAGCGTTCCCTGCCGCACTTCCAGCACAATAGATACACAGACGAACTTTCTTCTCAGGAATGTGGGCGCCAGGTGAAGTATCAAATACTTTTACGCCAATCTTTCCGCAACAGTTTGAACATTCCGATTTCATTCTTGAGGTCCGTAAATAATATTGTGGACGCCCAATGTGCAAACCGGAATAGCCGCGATAAATAGCATTGCAATCACCGTTGCGGCTAACCCGAAGTAAAACATGCTCACGCCAACCCCAATGAATAAGGAGACTGTAGTGGCTATGGAAATGATAAGTTCTTTCATGTTACGATCCTTTCACGATGTTGTATGTGAGCGTTGACGATTTTAAAATCCCCAGCCTTAGCTTCAGTCATTGTGTATTCCCCCGTTTCTTTCTTGCTTATTTTTTGTGGTTAGCATTTCAATCATACTCCCGCCATTCAATTGGCTCCCACCCGGCATCAGTTAAAAGTGTCCCAGTCATATCATTCCATTCGCCCTGATGCCAGCCACGGATACGGTAGCCATTGATTACAAATACGTTGTGTGGTGCAATGTAACCGCTATCACCACGGAGTAGTACTGTTTTGTCCCATGGAGCGGTTTCAATTGGTTTCCATGTTTTAGTTGGTTTTCGATACCCAGAAATCAACGTTTCAAGCCTTCTCCCAAGAGGGATTCCAGAGGCGTATAGAAAGTATATGTTGTTTCCTTCTCTGAATTCTTCACGACGGTAGAATTCTGTGGTAAAAACTGATTCTGCGTTGGTTATCTCACCAACGGTATCCATAGCATCAAGGGAAGTATCATATACAGGAATTTGGATTTCACCTCGACGTGTATCAACATTTCGTAATTCACCGTCAGCGCTACCTCCGATAAATAAACAAACGGTCATACAGGGTTCCTTTTTGGTTTTCGCATGATAAAAGCAAATCGCACCCGATGGTTCTGAGAACGCAAGATACCAATGGCACCAACTAACACCAGATGCTTTTTATGAATCATAGGCCAAACTGTATCTAGCCACACTACAAAGCCTCCGGGAGCTAAAACCTTTGAGCACTCTTCCAGCACCTTCTTACGGTTGATCATTGGTGTGTTGTAACGTGCTGCATCGGCTTTGGTGTACGGTGGGTCAGCCATGATTAGATCAAAGTGGTTTCTTTTAACAGTTTGTGAAAGTGTATGCGCGTCTGCAACTATATCTGGGTGACGTGCGCCATCTACACGTCTGTTTGTCTCAGAGTCTACTCGTGTGTAGTCCCCTGGAGGCAAACTGCCACTAAACAAGTGCATTACTTTCTTTGCATCCGGAAACAACGCCATCACGCGTTTGACGTACTGCGGTGGGTAGGCCCCATAAAATCCAGAACCTTTGTAGTTGTTACCCAGTAGCCAGACACCGGAGAGGAAGCCAGTTTTACCAACCTGTAGAAAAGAATCTGGGTAGCGTTGGAACTCTGACGCATAATTTATTGCTCTTTCCTCAGGAAGTAGGTTCACCTATTAGGCTCCCTTAGCACAAATCACTTGTTTGAGCGTGTGTAGAATTTGGACTAGATCAGTTTGGTTCCCCATCACTGTGTCAATGTCCTTATAAGAACTCGGGATTTCATCTAGCACCGCATCATCTTTGCGGCATTCTACCCCCGTGGTCTGTGTTTCTAGATCGGCCACTGTGAAACGACGACGTGCCTCCTTGCGTCCCATCGCCCGTCCAGCACCGTGGGAGCATGAGCAGTAGCTATCGGGGTTTCCAAGCCCACGAACGATATAGGACTTCTGCCCCATACTACCAGGGATAATGCCTAAGTCACCTTCCCGTGCTCTGATCGCACCCTTACGGGTCACCCATACGTTACGCCCAAAGTGATTTTCTTTTTCAACATAATTATGATGGCAGTTAATTGCTTCCTCAGTCAACTCAAATGGGCGTAACCGATGATGCATTGAATTGAGGATGAGCTCCAACATCACCTTACGATTTTCCAATGCGTAGTCTTGGCACCAACCCACCGCCTCAATGTAGTCTTTGAACTCTCGGGTATTGGTTGGAAAGTAGGCAAGATCCTTGTCCGGCAATGTGATGAAATACTTTTCCATCAGCTGCTTGGCTTGTTCGATAAACTGCCGACCAATGATATTCCCAGTGCCGCGTGAACCTGAGTGTAACATCACCCATACGCGCTGCACTTCGTCCAAACAGATTTCGATAAAGTGGTTGCCGGAACCAAGAGTTCCGAGTTGTGCAGATGCACGCTCTAGCCCTTTGTCATTAGCGACACCAGCCATTAGCGATTTCCCCCAACGTGGATCACCTTTTGGTAACCGCTTGAAGTGTGCTTCAAGGATCTCGGTTTTCTGGTGTTTACCTCCAGCACCAAGAGGTATACCGCGTTCAATATCGTGCCGAAGTTCAGTGAGACTGTCGGGCAGATCGTATGCGGTAAGGGATGTGCGAATAGCGTTCATCCCACATCCAATATCTACTCCCACTGCTGCAGGGATAATTGCCCCTTCGGTAGCGAGCACACTGCCAACCGTCGCACCAATTCCCCAATGCACGTCTGGCATAGCTACGACTCCATGTGGATGTATAAACGGAAGCTGTGCCACGTTTTTAAGTTGTTGCAGTGCGGAGGTCTCAACTGAATCTGTCCAAATTTTGATTGGCCGAGACCCAACGTCGTGAATAACTTGTTTGATAGTCATTTTGTAAGCTCACGTCCATAGGAATTGTGAAACCGAAGGAGTTTCTGCACTTGTCTGATTGTTTCCACCGCGCTCTTATGATGCAAAAAGATTCCTCCCGCTCTTGTCCAGTCGTCCGAATGCCGCTTTGGTAAATCATCGATCAGTATTGTGTCAGGCCTGGCGTAAACACCTTTTCCTGTGCTCTCTAGAGCTATGAGTAATGGAACATCTGTGCCAAGCTCACGATCACACCATGCCCTCTTTTGTGGGCCGTATCGTTGCATCAAGTTATCTGGCAGCATGGTGAGGATGGTTGGTGACAGTGGCTTGATAAATTCCCAAAGAATTTTTCCGTCTTCATTCCACGGCTTTGTGTGATAGTTATCGTCTCCAGTTTTTGGTACCAGCACACCGTCTATGTCACAGAACAATCTCATGTTGTGAGTTCATGTCCATAAGGAATGGTAAAGCCAGCAGAGTTCTTGTGTCCTCCCCCACCGTACTGTTTGGCTATTTCTGAAACGTCCACACCGTTATCCGTTGATCTGAGACCAAACACACGGCCATTTGGTGTGTCCCAGTAACACCCAGCAAACGGTTCCCTTTTCGCTAATTCATGCGCCGCATCGGATACCAGGGTATAAGGTAGGTTTGCGACCGGAACATTATACCCGCCAATTACCATGCGTCGGGTGACAACAAGAAGCAACTCGTCAATATCCTTGAAATGCTTGCGTTCAATTGCAACGCCGTCATTGATCAAATCTTGTACCGGGGTAGACATTAGTCTGTCCCACACTTCGAAATCATAGGGGTAACTGAATAAATTCGCTTGAATCTCTCGTGTTCCTGGTAATGTAAAGCGCCATAGGTCACGGTCTTCAATATGCCTGAGAAGCTGAGGAAGATCATCTTCGTTATTGCCGTTAAACCATTTCCACGCGAGCATTGCGCCGGAATGATCGAGGCTGGTCAGAGCCTCAATGCTCTTATCTGCAATCAGCGGCGCAAGGTCATCAAGGGCGGTCTTGTGGTGGTCGATCAGCACAACCCGCGTTGCGACCTTGCGGATAGCTTCCACGACTTCGCGCTTGTAGCTGAAATCGACCAGATACACGTCACGGCCAGAACAGTCTGGTGGTGTAGTTTGATGAACGCCAGGATGAAAATCAAACTCACGATTGCCATAACGCTTAAACACCCACGCCGCACCAAAACCATCTGCGCAATTTCCGTGATAGATACAAAGTGGCTTCATACTGAATCTCCTTCTAATTCGTATTTTTCTGCGTACCAGCTTTGTACCTCGATCGTGTCCGCGTTGTGGATTTTGTTGTTGATGCTTCTCTTGCGGCATACACTGTAGGGAACCCAATAATGTTCTCCGTCAATTTCACAAGAGAATGCCAGCCCGGAGTTGGAGTCTATACCCACACCACAGTCTGTTATTCGTACGTATTTATCAGACATACATCATAGCCTCTGACTTGGTGGAACGAGCCAATCCCACTTCCGTTCCATACCAATGATACGCTCGCGTAAGCGAACAGCACTGGCTCCTCTGCCCTCGGTTGTATCAATTAAACAAATACGCATCAACGCTAACATGATCTCGCGTTGGTTTCGTAAGATATCCCGGAGCATTATTTCTTTATCAGCGGGAATTTTGTCCATACTTACGTTCCTCAGGGATGAACTTTTTCTCGATCGCATACCATTCCCGAATGACTGTCTCCCGTAACGCTTCTGGTGTCTTTGGCACCACCTTGCCTAGGGTTTTCAAAAACTCTGTAGACGCCTCCGTATCCTCTATTCCATAACCAAAGCGAAGTGAAAAGTCTGCTTGCCTGAATGGCAAACCTATTTTGTTCTTTTTACACCTCGCTCGGATCATAATCCCGGTGGGGCGCTCAATTTTGTTAATTGTTCGTTTTACGGTTTTCAAATGCGCAAGCCAAAGAATTTGGGATGCATAAAAATCTAGTGCCTTACCACCACTGCGTGAATGTTTCTCACCGAACATCGCTCCGATGTTATCCCGAACCTGACTGATGACTAAGACGCAGACCTTTTGCCGAGCCAGCTTCCGCACCAACCTCCGGAACAACTCAGACAGTTTCTTGGCTTTAGCTGCTCCAAATGACCCTTCCCCAATGGCCCGACCCATTTCAGCTTCGTCACTCAACGCGTCCAGGGAATCGATGATATATAAGCCGGGGGTTTTACGGGACAAACCCGAGAGATCTTCGAACACAGCTTCTACTGTATCCAAATCGTTCACCATCTCTACCCGATCCATCGGGATGCCCAATGCGTTGGCGTAATCAATGTCAAAGGCCGATTCCGCCTCCACGTAACGCACCCACCCGTTATCGTAAGACAAGAAAAAGTTTGCTATAGCCTCCATCGCCAGCAACGTCTTGCCGCTGGAACGGTCACCGACAATGTTGGCAATATGCCCGAGTGACCAACCTCCGCCCAGCACACAATCCAGTACCGTGCAACCACTGGATATGAAACTGTAGTTCTTTTTGGCAGAGGAAAAGTACAACCCACCACCGTTTTGGGCGTCTTCGGTGGTGGGTGTAGTCAGATTTCTTAACTTGATGACAGGCCTGGCCATTTATTTCTTTCCTTGGGCGGCTTTAAGCCGATCGCGCCAATTTGCTTTTGATGCAGCGGGCTTTTGTTCAACCTCTTCTTTTTCAATGTTGAGTTGTTCCGCAATGAATTCGCGGAGCGCGTCAACGCTATCGAAACTATCGGGGAACTCGAGGGATTTTTCCTCACCGAGGCTGACCAAACCATCTTCATCGAGCGCTTCCAAATCAGCCCAGGTCAAGCCGTCATTGTCTGCTTTATTTGATGTGGGCGCTGCTTGTTTCCCACGTGGCTGAATCTTTGTTTTGCTTGCTGCTGGCTTTGCCGCCGGTGTCGCCTTTTGTTTGGTATTTGTAACATCTTCGTCATCTATAGCAGGCGCCTGCCCCGCGAATACTTTTGCGATGTAGTCGTAATCGAAATACTGCAAGCAGGAATCTATCGGATGATCGACGACGTGCTTTAGCCAAGAATCTGCCTGTTCAGGATCATCCGCGAGTGGGCAGGTTTTGCGCGAAAATTGAATCCCTTTGTACTTGGTTTTGAGTCCAGACCCTTCGCGGGTAAAGTTCAGGTCATACCCGTCGTTCGGATCATCAACCGGCAAGATCTCGCCGCTGGCGGGGTCAATGCACAGTTTGGTGATGTCTTTGTCAAGACCGCCGGCAATGTTCCACAAGAGCGGCCCTTTGCCTTCCTGTGCGCGATCGATCACGTAGACCGCGACGCGGAAACTCGGGCGCAGCGAGTCAGCCAAATCTTCCTCCCCGGCAGATGTTGCCCGGTCGCGTTCTTCACAGATGGGGCAAGGCTCGTCTTTCATGCGGGCCGCGCACAGGTAGGCACTTTGGTCTGAACCGATGGCGTAGTGTACGACTACGTTGATTCCGTAGTGCCCCCAATCCGCATCTGGCGGTGGTGGCAAAATGCGAACATTATTGTCACCCTCACGCGGGGTAAAAAACTGGATGTCGGAACTGAAATAACTATCGCGCCCTCCGATTTGACGTTGTGCCCGTTCACGCACCTGTTCCGGGGTACGCGCTTTGTACTGGAACTTAACCCCACTGGCAGGTCTACCGCTCACGCGGGTCTTCGGTTTTATCATTACCATGATGAAAAAATCTCCGTAGGTAGTCAGCTTTCGATCGAAAGTAGGCGGTGAACACAAGGCGCGCCAATCCATACACCGCTATCGGGATTAGCACGAAATAAATGAGGTTTTCGAAAGTCATTGTCGACGCGACTTTCTGTCTTCGTCAAGTTTTGATCTGGCGGTTGCTGCCAAACTATCACGAACGGTGTTCCTCGGGCCAACCGAACCATTGGCACCGTAGTATCCCATCGCGTACAGATTGACCAGTTCGCGAACCATCCTCATCCTCTGATCAAATGCATCGCGAAGAACTCCCCATAGATCAGATTGTTTTTTGAGTTCTGCCAACTCTACGCTGAGTTTGATGTGGTCAGCGTGTAACATGACCGAATCGTTGATATTGGCCTCTGTTACGCGTGTGCCACTTTTCTCACCTTTTTGACGGGCATCGCGGGCGATCTCCGCATCTTTGCGAGAAAGCTTGTCACGGGCTTCGTCGCGCAGACTCAGCGCATTGACATGACGGTCGCAGACTTCGAGAAACACCTGTGCCTGTTCCTCGACCGATTTGTCAAGGGCGTCACGGTCAATCTTAATTCTCTCGCGGAGCGCATCATAATCTGACGTGGCCTTTGTTGACGCGGTTTGTGGCGTCGTTCGTGGCCTGATTGTAACCATTTTACTCACCTTTACCTTTACCTGTCGTTGCTGTTTCAATGATGTTAATTTCACGGTCCAAATACCACCGCGCTTTCTTTAAGTCTTCCAAGGCTCCCGCGCCTGGTTTCTTCCCACTACGTGATATATATTTCGCGGTGTTGCCGAGATTAAAGTTTAATTCCCACGCCTCAATAACTTTGATGGCTTCATAGGGATTGTTTTCACCGCCATAGTGGACAGGATGATTGACACGTTCTTCAGCCATGCTTTTCTCCTGCTATGAACAATTCCCATGTCCTTGGGAAACATTGTTTAATCAATTCTCCGACCGCGTTGGCATACTGACGAATTTCCCATTGTGCGTTTGGTGCCATACGCAGAGTTAAAAAGCCTAACCAATTGCGGAGGTTCGCCGAAGCTCTCATTCTACTATACCGTGCCACGGGTACAGGCAGTCGGGCCACCTCCTTCGGGATCCCTAAGTCAAGGCCGTGTTGATATACACGTTGAGCATGGTCGTAAACCGCGTCTAATTCAGCTAGCCAGTCTCGTACCAACGCTCCGGTCGGAACATTCTCACCAAAACCACGTGCTTGTTTGTTCGATGTATTTGCCGGAATGCACCGTTCAACTGTTGGCGCATAGTTTTCATCTGGTAACGGGGTGTAACGAGCACTCACCTCAGAATAAGATTGTGTGCGATGCCGGTGCCACTCCCGAAATACCATGATGGGAGATTTGACCTCGATTACCATCCCCGCCATTTCGAATGGTGTGCTATGTTTATTGTTGTACAGGTAAGCGAGAAGTTTCTCGTCACCTGCTTTAGTAAAATCTGGGTGTCCTGGAATTGGCGCTGGCAACGGCCCCCAACCTAAGAAACCTTTACCGGTAGACATCCTCGCCGCTTCGATTATCCGTTCATCACTGCCCCAACTCTCAACAAGTTCGACATACCCCTGATCTAATACCAGCAACTTGGTCATATACAATTTCCTTTGCCTAATTATACCGACACCGTCAACCACCAAACAAAAGTGATCCGACGGCGATTAGAATGGGTGACATCTTTTCTGATGAATTGCAGGGCTGTGAAAATGCCTGAATTACCGCCATCAACTTAGTCGCTTGCTTTTCGCCATCTTCTTTAAGGAGAGCGGATGCGGCATAGTTCAGTACAACTAAACGAATTGACTCTGGCGATGTATCAGACAAGCCTTCGATCAGTTTGCGCGCTGCTGGCCACGTAAATCCGCGACCGGAAATAATCATTCGCGCAAGAACGATCGGGCCTTCTTCCATCGCCTCAGCGTCTTCAACCAAACGCATCGCTTCTGCTTTATCAGTGATACCATCGAGCAGGCTGAGAAACACCAGCGCCTGCCGAACACTTCCGTTTGCTTTACGTGCCGCAAGATCGACGAACTCTTTTGCAACCTTGAGCTTTTCTTCGGTTCGAACAAAATCAAGGTACTCGGCAAGCAAGTCCCATTTGACGGGTTTCAGATCGTACGCATGGCTGCGAGTCCGGATAGTATTCGGAACTTTATCTGGTTCTGTAGTACACAGCGCCCAATAAAGATGTTCAGGTGGTTCCTCTGTAGTTAAAAGCAGCGTCTGAAATGCAGCACGAGAAAGCGCATGTGCTTCATCGATCAAATAGAACTTTTTTGGATTCTCCCCGAGCGACGCATATTTTGATCCATCGATTAGATTACGCATCGAGTCTATTCCACTATATCTCGCAGCATCTACTTCAATAGTAGTGGCGCCAAGCATTGATGCAATAATTCTGGCAAGGGTTGTTTTACCACACCCGCTCGCCCCCGTGAACAGAAACGTATGTGGGACTCGTTTGGCCTCGAACAAGCGTGCGATGTTTTTAACTGCCGCATCTTGTCCAATGACATCGTCCAAGACTTGCGGTCTGTATTTGATGTGGAGTGGTTCGGTCATGTGAAATCTTTCGTTGTGAATGTTGCTATCTCTTGCTTGTCCGCCCAGTTGTCGCCGATGCTAACCTCAACGCTGAGTGGGATGTTTTTTATAAAATCAAATGGGCAACAGCACATATGACGTGCGGTTGTTTCGATATCATCTTCCAAGGTTTCTTCAGGGAAGTATGACGAAAGATCGTCGTGTACGTTCATTATTGGCTGAAGTGACGGACGATCTTGTTCGTACGCGGTTAGAGACAATCGTCGTTGTGCATCTACGACCAGATGCCCAGCAGTCCCCTGAAACGGGTGATTGATTCCCTCATTTCTTGATATTGGTTCACGCCTTCGTTGCCCTGTCCCGGTTTCAATGTAGCCTGTTTTCCAGTACTTTGTCATGAGACTTTCTTGATATTTTTTCAGTAATGGATAGCGTGCCCAAAAAGCGCTGTAAAAAGGTTCAATGTCACGAGGTGACACATCTATTTTGAAGTGGTTTCCGAAATCGTAAGCTATACCGTTGATATCGTTCCCATATAAGTTAGCAAATGTCCATAACCCTTTAATTGCGTCTCTAACTGCCTTACGGTTTTTCTTGAGTTCTTCTGGGACAAACCTCGCACCAAGCTGGTCTGTCCAAACGCCGTGGACATCTGCACCTGATATAATTTCGTCTCCCATCACTGGATCACCACTGAGCATAGCACCAATTCGCCATTCCAGTTGTCCGTAGTCGAACGCTACGAACTTGTGTCCCGGCGGACATCCGACTACACGTCGAATCTCTTTATGTTCTCGCCTGGGGTAGTTTTGGGCGTTTGGCTCTTCCGAGGCAAGACGGCCACTTACGGTGATGTAATTGCTGTAGCTGCTGTGGATTAAACTGTCACCGTGGACGTACTTGCCATCGTCAAGAAGCGGGGTGACATACCCATGGCATTTGATACACGATCTCATATCAAGCACCAACTTTGCCACCGGGTGTTTGAACTGGGACAATGCGCCCTCATCTACGCTGTACGATGCACCATCTTCTTTTTGGCTTGACGATCCATGCCAAGCACCACCATTGCGTTGCCGACTTGGGTGTTTTAACTTGAGGTGGTCGCGAAAAAACTTGACCAGATCCTGGTTAGAGGTTGGGCTAAATTTGCCACTGCGTGTTCGGTACGCGGTAACATCCGGATGGTTGATTATTTTGTTTTTGATCTGCCCTTCTTCTTTGTCAAGGTCTTTGTCAAGCTGTTTTATCGCGGGCAGACTTCGCACCACACCTTTCGCCTGCATCATAACCAGTGCAGGGGTGGCGTCATTTAAGAAATCGTAAACTTTGGTCAGCCCCTCTTCTTTAAGAAGGTCTTTTTGAACCATTCGCAGCGCATCGCAGTACTTGGTATCCATGCCGTTGTATGGCAGAACGTAATGAAGCGGGGTAGTTGTAAGCTGTTTGACGTCAATCTGACTCACATCTTTTAACCGAAACCCGAAATGCCGTTGAGTCAGTTCATCAAGCGACTTCCCCTTTCTCTCATCAAGTACATGTGCTTGCCCAAGTGTGTCACCCCACGTTGTTTTGTACAGAACGTCAGGGCCGAAGCGATGCTGAAACCACTCCATTTCAAATTTGGCACCATGTGCCCATTTATGCCCGGAACCCAAGAGATATTCATGAACCAGATCGTGGATCGTTTTCTTTTCATGTGATGACCACTTTGCTTCTGGGTGCTGGAACGGGAAAGCAAACACATCACCATAATTACCGACCGCGATACTGAGGATTCTTGACTCTGGATGGTAGGGGCGCAGCCGGTCAGTTTCGATATCTATTGCGTGCTCTTGTTCGGAAAACTCAGACAACGCCATTATTATTTTATTGATACCGGTAATGCCATACTCGGTTAAGCACGTAATCCCACCTTTGTAATCACCCTCTGGTTCGACATAAGGTTCGGGAAGACCTGCATCGACATCCCTAAACACCCGTTCTAGATCACGTTCGAATGCACGAAGATGTGCAGCACCCTTTTTCTTGTCGTGCATTATTCGCAAGAGTGCCGCAGGGTGTGTGATTGCGTAGTACCAGCAAACGTGTTTACCTATTTTGACGGGTGCACGACGCCCTCGCCAGTTGCTGATTTGCCGGTCTGTCCCGAGCATCCATTCGAGCGGAACATTGCCGAACCCGACTACCACCTGAGGTTTGGTCTGCTCGATATCTGCTACTTGAAGCCTTCTGCAACAGGCGATTTCTAACGGTTCAGGTGTTCTGTTGCTTGGCGGACGACACCTCAGAACGTTGTTCCATCGTATCTTCTTTTCCCATTTGGCGGGAATTCTATCGCGGAGCAGATTACCGCTCGCGCCAATAAACTGGACGCCCTCTAAATCCTCGTTCTTCCCGTTTGCTTCTCCAAGGAAGTACATGACCGGATGATTTGACCCGGTCGGCGGCATCTTCGGATGGTGGAGGGGCTCTTTGTCCAGTGGACAATGTGAGCAGTTGAGCAGCTTTTGTTCCGCTAACGGAATGACTGCTCGCGGTTTTGGTTTGGATTTTGACCGACGAGCAGTGGTGCCCGTTTCGGTGAAAAACAAGCTCATTTATTCCTCTGCCGATTTTACCTGTGCAGAAGAAATGATGTGTGTGAGTGAGTCTCCGTACAAGATTAAACTTCGTGCGTCATTGACCGCGACTTGTTTGGCAAGCGGCAGTGCGCGGGCAACAATCTCAGGCGAAACATTAACCGTGCCAGAACCCGCGCCTTTGACGGAAAGCGATGTATCAACTTTTCCGAGCGTTCCGGTTGCGGTTAACGCAACCTTATTTTTGTCAAACTTAATGAAACACTCTTTTATCTGATCACTGCCAAGAACAACTTTGGCCTTGGCGATTTCCATTCCCAGTCCCTCGGGGATATCGAACAATTTGGCGCTATCTGTGTGTCCAGAAAATATCTTGGCAAACGCCTCCGCATTTGCTTCGAGCAGTTTGGTGAACAACGTCGCACCGGTAAAAGCAGCAATCGCAAATCCGTCACCAACTGATAACTTTGTATCTTCCGTTCCGCAAACTGAGGACAATTTGATGAGGTGTTGGCAGGCAATGGTCGGGATAACGACCGAGACGATTTTACGCCCGATCTTTTTCTCGATGACATAACGGCTGGCGGTAATGTTATCCGATGAGTAAAGTACGACCCCGGTTTTGTTTACATCTAAAGTCACCCCAGCAAACTCTGGCTTCAGGCTGTCGGCGCTTACAGACATCAAACAGGTTTCGATGGCTTTGATTACGCCTTTGGTTAGCGGAAGGTCGAACGATGTTTCACCTTCAGGAAACTGAAACACAAACTCTGATAACGGTAGGGTCGGCACCTTGGCTGTTCCACTGCTAAATTTGATGTTGGCGCACGACGCTTTTACGTCCATTTTGATTTCGACGTCTTCGTCGTTACTGGCCTCTAACAGACCAATCAATGTATCCCCAAGCAGGGCGCCGGACAGCCCTGTCTTTTCATCGATCAAAATTGCGGTGATGTCATTGTAGGAGTAAATGATATCGTTATCAAAACAAAAATGAGCAAGGATTGGGATTGTATCTTGTGCACCCAATGATGGTTTAGCTAAGTTCAGTGCTTTAATTAGTGCTGCGGTTTTCATCAAACACCCTCCGTGAAATCAGATTTCCATTTATTGACAAACAGCTTTGGGTCACCTTTTGAAAAGATAAGCACATCCTGGTGGCATTTCCCTAACTTTCGACTGCCAACAAACTGCGCATTTATTCTAAGAGGCAGACTGCCTGCGACGTTGACCAGGATTGCCCAATTATACAGGTGCAGCCCTGCACGTTCAAATGCGGCAACGGTTTGTCCTGGTAAATTTGCGTAGTAGCCGGTTTTACTATCACGATAATCACCAATGACAAAACAAGCAAAAGCATCATCTTCTAGCATATCACAACAGGACTCAATAATCGCATGGTATTTCTGCCTGAATTTAGCGAGGTCAAGTGTACTAAGATCTCTTGGATCGTCTGAATATCTTTCTAAATCTCCGTACGGTGGACAAGTAAAAAGTAAGTTGAACTTTTCTTGAACAAGAGCAGAAACATCTGCGGAATCACCACATATCCATTTTGGGGCTGGGTTCGTCCCAATTTCTTTTGCTTGTATAACGTTGGCATCGAGTTGTCTTTGCGACAGGTCAATGCCTGTGTAGTTCAGCCCAAGTTCACCGGCAATGATACCGCGCACGCTGCCACCAGCAAATGGGTCAAGTACTTTTCCTCCTGGTTGGCAGAACCAGCGATAAATTAATTCGCAGAGTGTCGGGTCAAAAACACTGGTACCACCAATTGGATCCAACTCACCCGTTTCAATCATTCTTGCAGTGTTACTGTGTGGTCCACCTCCTTGAACTATTGGAATATGTGCACCATATCCCTGTCCCCTTCCTTTTATGGCAGGGAAAGCTCTTTTTACTGCTTGACGTTCACGATTTCTATACTCGTCAAGATTATTTAATGTTCCGTCGCTCCACGGACTGCCGTCTGCCTTTGGTTTTATTATTGGACGGCCGTGACCATCACCTCTAACGATTGGTTGGCCAGGTTTATGCCCTTTTTGAGACATTGCTGGTCTTGGTGATCCTCCTGGCGATGCGTCTCGATATTTTTTATTCAGTTCACCACTTTTACCCAGTGATGATCCGTAAGCGGTTCCTTCTTCGGTGTAACCACGACCAAGTTCTGATTTAATCCCAATCGATATCCAATCGCGCTTTCGTTGTTGCCAAAAACCCTCACGAGAATTGAAGACTGTAAATGGTGGGATGATGAACCTAGAACTGAGAATATCTTTTGCACGGTGTTTGAACTCTACACCGAATAAACCAGATTTTTTTACTGCCATAATTTTTCCTTGTCCGTCGTATGGGTGCAACGATGTGTGGTATGTCAGCCCATCAGAGAGAGAGCCGCTTTGATTGTACCTGGCCATTTTCAGTAATTATACCGTGTTCGCATGACAAAAGTAAGCCTAACCTATTGATGTCTATAGAGAATATAGAGGTATTGTAACCTATTGATATATAAGAAGAAAATATATTGTAACTCATTGATGATTAAGAATAATAGATGTATTCATAGACTTGACATGGTGAGTGGCGTAGGTATAATTCGGTTCAATACTGCGGATCAACGCCGCCGGTTATGCAAGGGATCCAACGCGAGTTGGAGGGGCCACGCAGATGCCCCTTAAAACAGTCCCAAAAGCCAAGTTCCGGACGCCGCCAGTAGACCAAAAAACGGGATCAGGAGCCCTTTTGATAGGTACGGAACCAGTAGCCCCGTACCGAAAGCAGTAGGTCGCTCAACGACCGAAGCCTCGCGAAGACTATGCCTGATCAGAGATGAAAACCGCCTTATTTAAGCGACCTGACTCTCAGGTTTCGCGTAGCATAATCCCAGCCTAGTGATAGCACCACCCCGCAGACCGTGACCGTACGTAGACGGAGCGTGGTGGATAGAAATATTTAGCAGCTAATCGGCTCCCTGTTACGCTTCCACTTGAGAGTTCCAACCCCCGAGAGCGGGGCAGGCCGCAACCACCTCCGTCATATGGAGCCTGTGTGCAACATCGGCAGCCGCTGCGTGGAGTTCAGTTCCTGAGTGTGAGACAGGACACTGCCTGCAGCGTAGCGCGATGAATAGAGATACCCTCTGGTGACACAGTGACGCCAATAACTATTGGCTAGGCGTGGTGAAAGCACCCATGCGCCAAACAACAAGTATTTCCCAAAGTGCATTCTTACAGCGCAGCCTTCAACTGGACGCGCTGTAGGGATTCCATTTCCGGGATCCACACATCACAACAATAAAGGAGTACAGCATGAACATTAAACCCACATTCAACCGCGTCACCAAATCCCGGTACCAACCCCCGGTCGCCGTGGTTTACGGCACTGATCGTGGTATCCAATTTCGCCTGATGTACAAAACGATGAAGGCCGCATTGAGTTGCGCGGCGAAGTTTCATGGTTTTGTGGTTCCGGTGTAAGGAGATCAAAATGAGCAAAACAATCATTCGTAAAGGTCTGTTCAAGGTTTCACTCGGTAATGAGGTCAAAAAATATCGGGCGATGGATGAGGCCGAGGCCAAGTACAAATTCCTCACATATCTTGGCATGACCGGAATACCTTACTACCCGACCGAACTGGATGTTGTGGTAATCGAACCAACCATCTGCGAAGCGGTGTAGTTCTACGAAACGCTTACTGATATGGGCGTTTCAAGAAACGCACCACACAACGACAAAGGAGAATACATGGCCAGACCAATTATCAAAAAGTCGGTCGGAAAAACCAGACCGAAGATAATCAAACAGGAGCCAGTGGTAACTAAACCCACTGTGTTTCACGATCACCACCGCAGAATTTTCCTATTCCTGACTGAGAACAACGGATACAATCGTTATCTCACTACGAAGGACGAAGAGTTCAAAGTGGTTAAACTTAGCGATGGCGAACCGGAACGCGACAGAGACGGTCATCTGCTTGACGACACTACTTGCATCAGTGAATTGTTCCCTACACTCGATGGCAGTAAGAAACTTTATGACATGAAAAAGGCTGCGCAATCATTTTATGACTCATTTGTCGTCAAAACACCGGAAGCAGTTCGTGAGCTGTGCAAAATACTTGGCAAACCGATACCGAAACCGTCTGATGAGGAGGTTACCAAGCACGACGCCAAGGTTGAGCGGTTTAAACGGGTTCGAGTGGCTCTTACTATTGCCCGGAAAGAAAAAGCCGTTGGTAAAGAGCGTCAGGTGATGACCACGAGCGGTTTCCCGACCAGCGCGGCGATTGTGACCACGGTCAAGGGCGCAACTGCTGCGCTGGACGAACCACGCAAGGCGGTTATGTCCGCACTGAAAAAAGCTGGCGGATCGCAATCCGCTGGCGAGTTGCGGAAGGCAGTCGGAAAGCCGATCGGGAACTCGATCATGAAACTGGTCGAACTTGGATTGGTGACCTTGTCGTAAGGATCGAAACTCCCGCGAGGGAGTCTGCGGATAACGTCTGCACTGATGAGACTACAACGACAAAGGAATTTTGATGACTATCACCGTTACAACATTTGACCCCTTGAGGGCATCCTCTGCGTATAGCGCGGTAATCGCTGAGCGTGACCGCCTGCTCGCCCTGAATGCGAAGCTGGTAGCGGCGCTAACAGACCTGGTTCTGGAAGCCGAAAAAGCGGCGCGCGTCCTCGGCGGCATGAAGCGTAGCCCGTGCGTTGCTGGCGGTCTTGAAAATCATGCTCGTTACGCCCGCGCCGCGCTCGCCAAGGTGCAACCATGAAATCCGATGAATTGAGGTTCACTCCGGTAATCAGTTTGCTGTGAGTTTTCCGTATTCAGAGACATTGGTGTCGCTGATAAAAAGTTTGCCATCGCGTCGCTGGAATCCCGCACAGAAAAATTGGTTGGTGCCGGAATCCTGTGCGGCTGATTCGACGCTCAGATCGGACATGCATTGGCCGATTCACCAATCCTGACCGCAAAGCAGGCTGCGCTTGGGAAACGGATCGTGACCAAGTATCACAAACAATTACCCGCAGCAGTTTACGATGCAGTAAAAAGCGCATAAATGGTTCTGCAAGTGCATTCATGCAATTTGTGAGTGTGCTTGCTCTATGATTTAACAACGATAAAGGAGCTCTGAATGAAACCCTCACAAATTGCACGTACATTGCAACACCTGATTTCGGTTAGGCAGCCGACGATGATCTGGGGCCCGCCGGGGGCAGGTAAAAGCAACGTCGTCGCACAGGTCGCGGCTGAGTATGGCGAGTTCATTGATCTGCGCCTGCCTTTGCTGGACGCGGTCGACCTGCGTGGTATCCCGGTGGTAAAAAACGGGACTACGGAATGGATCACACCCGCAATGTTCCCGCGCAAGGGTAAGGGCATTCTGTTCCTGGATGAGATCGTTCAGGCAATGCCGATTGTTCAGAGCGCAGCCAGCTCGCTAATCCTTGATCGTAAAATTGGCGAATACACGCTGCCGGAAGGCTGGGCGGTGGTCGCAGCGGGCAACCGCGAGACCGACCGTGCTGCAACCAGCCGGATGCCGAGCCATATCGCGAACAGGTTTACCCACCTGAACTTTGAGGTGGATGCGCCTGATTGGATCACCTGGGCGTTCGCGAACAAGATAAACGAGATGGTCATTGCGTTTATCGCGTTCCGTCCCGATTTGCTCCACAAGTTTGAGCCAACACAAAAGGCATTTCCGACACCCCGCTCATGGGAGTTTGTCAGCAAGATCATTGCTGGTGATGGTGTGGACGAATGTTTGCTCGAGGTTGTGGGTGGAACGGTAGGTGAGGGAGCAGCGACAGAGTTTGTTGGGTTTACCCGTGTGTTCCGGGAAATGCCTGACTTTGACACTATCTGCAAGAAGCCGGAAGCGACCAAGATTCCCGAGAACGTCGCCGCACGGTACGCGGTCGCAACCATGCTGGCACGCAGTACCGAGCAGAAAACGATGGCACCGGTGATGAAATATGTCAACCGGATGCCTGCTGAGTTCCAAGTGCTCACTGTGCAGGATATGACTAAGCGTAACAAAAAGCTGGCGGAGACCAGTTCGTACATTACCTGGGCCAGTGCACATAAGGATATGCTGCTCAATGCGACTGCCCGGTAGCACATCTGTATAGTTTCACAATCCATTCACAACATGCAAAGGAATTTTAATTATGGAAAGCCTTAAGGATCGTGCGGTGCTTGTAAAATTCACTGATCACTGTTGGGTTGGTGGAACCCGCGACCACAGAGCCAGCGAAGAAGTCGAGACTGCGAATGATGCCAAAAAAGGCACTGGCCATTATTGGAAACGGTTGGTTCCGAAAGCCGCAATTCAGGAGCGCAGTAACATCGGTGCGAACGCCAGGGCATTTAATGATCACAACACCAACCCGTGGCTCGGTGGCGGAGTGCGGATCCTGCCTGCCGCAAACTTCACCGAATACATGGCGGGGATGAGGAAGTTTCAATCGCAGGCGGATGCAGCGGTCAAAAAGTTCTGCTCGGAATACACGAGCTGGATCGCTGAAGCTAAACGGACGCAGGGAAAGCTGTTCAACCCCGCACACTACCCGTCGCAGGATGCGATCATGAGTAAGTTCGGGTTTGACGTCGACGTCATGCCGTTGCCAAACATCGCGGACTGGCGGGTAGATCTCAATGAGGAACAGGTCAAAGAGATCCAAGCCGAAGCAAGTGCGAAGTTCGCGGATGTGCAAAAGGACGGGGTCACCGAACTGTTCACGCGTTTACAAGAGTTGCTCGAACGGGCGCAGAAGCGCCTGTCCGACAAAGAGGCGATTTTCCGCGACAGCTTGATCAGCAACATCAAAGATATGGTCGGACTGATTGCACGCCTCAATGTGACCAACGATCCGGGGCTGGAAACGGTCCGGAAAGAGACCGAAGCAAAGTTGGCAGGTCTTGGTCCGAACGCGCTGCGTCTTGACCCGGGTGCGAGAACCAAAGCCGCAAATGACGCCAGCGCAATTATGTCAAAAATGGCTGCGTTCATGGGCAGCAGTAAGGTTTCGCTGCCGAAACGCGATGTCAAGGCTGTGGTAAAGGTGACAGGCAAGAAAAAGCCCCTGACTGCCGCGCAGAAAGAGAGCAAGAACGCCAAAGCTCGCGAACGCAGGGCCAACGGCAACAAAGCCTAGATTTCAGCAGTCTTCGAAAGAGGGCTGCTTTTAATCATGGTTTGCATTACAACAACAAAGGAGTGATTAGTTATGGATGATTCTTTTAGTCATGCACGGATGTCGTTACTGCTCGATCATCCGTTCTTTGGATCTCTCATTATGCATCTGGAACCGAAACCAGACGCCGATGCCAAGCGCGGCATTTGGGTTGATGGTCAAACCATCGGCTACAATAAAGAAGCAATCGACGCGATGCCGTTAACGGAGTCTGGCGGTCTGCTTGCCAAGGGTGTGCTTCATTGTGCGTTTCGCCATCAACTGCGGCGCGGCGATCGTGACCAGAAGCTATGGCAGAGAGCATGTGATTTGTCGATCAATCCGCTGGTGTTTGATAGCGGATTGCGCTTGCCTGCTGGTGCATTGATTGATCGTCAACGGTTTCCGGATAACACCCCGGAGGATATTTACCAACAGCTCGATCAAGGCAACGATCAACAGCAACTGCAAGGCGGACAAGGCGCTGGGCAACCACAACCAGGGCAAGGTCAAGGTGATATTGGCCAATCACAACCGCAAACCGGGGAGGTACGTGATTCACCTGGCGATGAGGAAGGGCACGATCTATCACCTGCTGATGCAAGTGCGCAAGAACAAGAGTGGAAGATCAAGTTGCAGCAAGCAGTTAACAATGCACAGAGCCATGGTGACCTGCCCGCTGGACTGAAGCGCTTGATCGAGCAGGCCCTTGCTCCGGTGGTAGACTGGAAAGCGGAGTTGCGCCGATTTTTCCAGGCGCTCGCCCGCGATGACCTGAGTTGGTCGAGGCCCAACCGTCGTTTCATTGGTGCAGGCATTTATCTGCCTGCGGTGCACAGCGAACGGATGGGGCCAATGGTGATTGCGGTTGATACTTCCGGCAGTATAGGGGCGCGTGCACTTACAGTATTTGGTGCTGAGATTAATGCAATCATTGAAGATGTCAGTCCCGAGCGGGTTCACGTTGTGTACTGTGACGCAGAAGTCAATCACGTCGATGAATTTGATTCGGATACTTATCCGATAAAACTTCAGCCAGTAGGTGGTGGTGGAACCAGATTTGAGCCCGTGTTTGATTGGATTGAACAACAGGGAATATTCCCAACTTGTTTGGTGTATTTAACTGATACCTACGGAAGCTTTCCGAAAAAAGAACCCGATTATCCGGTGTTATGGGCATCGACTGGTGGTAGCACAGTTCCGTTCGGTGATTTATTGAAGATTGATCCTACTCAAGAAAGGAACATGAGATGAAACTTTCACATACCACCAGGGTCACCGTTCGCAAGGCACTCAAAGCACTGCAAACCATCGATCACGACGCTGAAGAAATCAACGATGACAATCAGCAGAACACAATTGAATATCGTGAAATGCGAATAGTTCGCAAGACGGGGTTCCCCAATCGTAGCGCTCTTGAAGGATTCGCCATCAAGCATCACTTGCTTTAATCTATTACAACCACAAAGGAGTAAGTAGGCCAACATGAAAACCACACAAGTATTCGCCTATGATCCAGTGCCACGATACATCTTCCGCCGCCTACTCGAGTACTTGGCGGAGGTGGTGCGTGATCTGATTCCTCCATCCAACAACCATAACCAGGAGAACACAAGCATGAAAGGCTTTGATACCCCAATTGATGTTGCCCTCGACATTATCCTGCAGGCACACGCAAAAGGGAAGCGTGTCGTATACCGTGCCAACCCCAAGCCCACCCCGGAACCCACACAATGCCAACGGTGCGGAACCATCGCGGCAGAATCCGTGTGTCACATCTGCAAACAACCAAAATGACCACGACTCTTACAAGGAATTCATGAAATGAACGATTGGATTGAAAACAAAGGTATAAAACCTGATCATGCTCGTTGCGTCCACATCAAATTAAACTGCGATGTTGATGATTGGCCAGGAGTGATCGATACCAGGTACAACGAAACTCCTGATCGTTGGGATTGGCGCCGTAACATTGGCGGAATCGAAATAACCCACTACATGATTCCAGAATAATCAACCACCATCAAACCCATAGTGCAACCATCGCCAAGCGTGGCACCGTCAGATAGTCCGCAAGGTGCTGACGGGTCTGCACGTCATGGACCACACCACAATCAGAAAGGAACTGAAAAAATGACAAAACCTTTTAAAAAAATATCATACGTCAATATTCCTGCCCAACCAGGTCTTGGCGATGATCGTATCATTGGGGCAAAGGTGAAAGACAACGGTGAGCCACTTATGAAGGGAGCAGACTATGCACATGATGCATTTATGTTCTACGCCAAGAACAAAACCTTTGGTTGTGTTCTTGCAATGCGAGTGATGCAAAGTGATTTGTACGAACAACTGGACGACACGGAACGTACGGAATGTGACGAGCTGATCCGACGTTGGCACGAGCATCTAAAACAGGGAGGCCTGAAATGAGTACAGGTGAATTCTCGGTGTGCCAATTTTTCTCCTGCAGCCAGTATGAGTACGTTCGACGATATGTCTCAGCAGAGGAAGCCGGATTAGCGTTCGCTTACTACACCACATCAGTCGGGGCACGAAGCGGCACCACTATTCGAGTTATTATCACTGACGAGAGAGATCAAATCAACGCGGAATGGAAATTTAGGGAAGGCTTGGTCTTTCCCATCGTTAAAGAATAGGAGCCAGACACATGACCAAACCAATCCAACAAATGAAACCGATGCTTGCAGTGAATATCGAAATTGAAGCTGTGCGCTTCCCATGCTACGCCTCAGCAAAGATTGACGGCGTGCGCGGTGTGGTAGTTAATGGCCAAATCGTCAGCCGGTCGCTCAAGCCAATTCCTAATGTGCACGTGACGAAATTATTCAGCCACGATTGGCTCAATGGATACGACGGCGAGTTAGTTGTCGGCGCGAGCACCGCCACTGACGTATACCGCAAGACAAATAGTGCAGTCAGCCGGCACGACGGCACACCAAAAATCACATTTTACGTGTTCGACAATTACCTCGCGCATGGCACCTTCGAACAGAGGTTACCCACACTGCGTGGTGGCGCAGGTGTTGTAATTCTAGATCAGCGACTTATCAATAACACAGAGCAGCTACTTGCCTTTGAAGCACAACAACTCACGCTTGGATATGAAGGGTTGATATTACGCAATCCGAAAGGTGGTTACAAATACGGCCGCAGCACCGCAAAGGAGCAAGGCATGATCAAAATTAAGCGCTTCCAAGATAGTGAAGCGGTGATCCTCGAGGTCTTGGAAGAGTATGAAAACACCAATGCCAAGTCTACCAATGAGCTGGGTAATTCCAAACGCAGTAGTCACCAAGCAGGGATGAAACCTAAGGGGCGGGCAGGCGCATTGCGCGTTCGTGAGATGAATACTGGTGTTGAGTTTTCAATCGGCACCGGGATGAATGCGGACGACAGAGCATTTTTCTGGCTACACCGCGAGGCAGTCATAGGCAAGATTGTGAAATACAAATCGTTTCTGATCGGTGTTAAGGACGCACCACGCTTCCCGGTGTATCTCGGAGGTCGTGGTGCTTGGGATATGTAATCCAATTAAGGAGCAGACAGAACGCACCGTTCGGAGACGTGGTCAACATAAAGGAGACATTTTAAATGGCAACGTATCAAGAACAAATCGAACGCCACCGCCGCGAGCGCGAAGCTAAAGAAAAGACAGAAATCGAACGGAAGGCCAAGCAACTGACGCCGGAGCAGATCAAGAATTGGCGTGGTGTTTTGTCACACATAGTCGGCCCGTTCGCGTTCGTCATGTCGGAGGAAATGGTGCGGCACTTCCACGATGTAATTCAAGCCAAGCTGTCAAAGGATGACCACGCTGAAAGCGTTCAACTGGCCTCGTTCTTGAGCACCCTGCGAAGATGTACCTTGTAAAAAAGTTTTAACCATCGAAAAGGAGATACGCAATGACTGCAATCTTTTCCCCCCGCGTCACCAAAGCACAACGCGACGCCGTCGACCATGACATACACGGAAACATCATCAGTCAAGCCTCCCGGCAAAACACCAAGCGCCCCGGTTGGAATCCACCAGATGGATATGTGGAACCAACCAAGTACGGCTCGCCAACGGGAAGACTTCGGCATTCCGTGCCGCAGATACAAAATATTCCTTTTCACACTGCGGACGGAAACCGTATTAAGAAAGCTTTTCGTCCTCAAATACAGGTGCGTCCTGATACAAAACGTGGGCAGCGCCGTGCACCACCCACCTCAAAGGATGTGATGCTACCGGAACTCCCAGTTGAACGGTTTCAAGAAACATCCTGTGAGCTGCAAAAACCACTGCTAATGTTCCTGGCCATTCATAGCCTAACCCACGGACAACCGTGCCGAGGCTGCTCCTATGACGTGCACTCCGAGACAGGATGCTCAGCCAAGCGGGAATTGCTTATATCCCTAAACCTGTGGAAAGGAAAACCATGAACAGGACGACAAGCATATCTGCCGTACGCAAGCGACTAAAGTACCGGCTCCGGCAGGTGAACCTCAGGCAGTCTTTGTAGTTCCTACCAACCAAGTAAAGGAATTTAAACATGGCAAAAAGTAACTGCACCATATCCGTTGAGCATTTAACCGCAGCATTGAATTACGTCAAGCATATCGGAGCAGGACACATCATGCGTGGTGAACCTCATCCACAACAACACATTGTTGATTGGTTAACTGACGCTCTGACCACTGCTACTGAGCAACCCCTGCTCCCCACGGTACTAGCTTGGCAGGAACTACCACCGGCCACTATTGCAGATGATGTCAAAAAGTTTTATGGGGAGCAACAGGTAATATTCGCCATCGACTATTCAAAAAACCAGGAGTTAACCAGAGCCTTGGCTGAATCAGTGCGGTTGCAGAGCCATTACGCTGCGCTGCTCAATCAATACGACGGTGGAAACAGAAAAGGATTTGCTGATGCTCAGGAGTGGATCAACCGCCTTCGTACACTACCCCATTCAAAAGAGGAAGCCCAATGATCGTAATCCATGATGTCAATGACGTAACAGCAGGTTTTCGTCATCGCCTCACCAGTCCCACTGCCGGAAACGGCTTATGGTCCAGTTACCGACTTCCTGCGATACTGAAAACCAAGGTCGGGACGTTTGTCGCTTGCACCGATTATTGGGAGCACACCGAACCATTCCCAATCCCAGGGAAAATCTATATTGTAAAGGAGAAAACATGAAGGCCAAGGTTCACACCTACCACATTGACCTTCGCCCGGCGGAACTCATATTACTCCGTCGGGCACTGAAAATCTATTCCCGCACATACCAAGATTTGGCTGTGAAGTCCAAACCGCAGTGGGAAAAGGATGACTTACAGGGAATGGCCAAGGCCGCAGATCAACTCTTCGATCGCTTGTTACACAATATAAAAAGGGAAAACAGTTAACACCTAATGCAATCCACGCCCATACCAACACAAAGGAGTTCCACAAATGGAAACAATTATCCAAAAACCAATCCGTGATGAGCTGGCATTAATGGCACTTATTGAACGTGCTGTGCAATTCTCCTCAATCCCCCTCACCAGCCGGGATGTTCATGAGAAACCGGAAGTCGCAGCTCGAGTCCGAGACTCAGACCACGTCGCCCGCATTCTATCAAACCTGCACAAAACGAAGCGTATCGGACGTGTTCCATATACGCAAAGGGGCACTAACATCCGCTTTGCCTATTCCCGCCTCGGCCCCATCATTCCGGCTAAAGTGAGCAAAGACACCGAACAACAACAGACCCAACAGCAGGTTGGCAAAGCCTCCATCGCAATCCGTCAAGCGGGAGGGCTGGTTATCATTGAATTGCCACAACTCACTATCACTGTCGAGACCAAGTAGCTATGATAAATAATCAGAACAAACCTTACCACACACCAAAGTCCTACCCCTCCCCGGACTACCGACGCTACGAGGCCGAAAAACAAGCATGGATGGCACAACGCCCTAAAGCCACTCCAGAAGAATACACTGAAGCAATGCAAAAAATCGCAACGCGATGCCGTATTTAATTTTGAACTAAGGACAATCAACATGGCCAAAAAAGTTTGTATCTTCACTGTTCAAAGTCTATTCCAATTTCCAATTGACATGCTGCGATATGACGCCTGCTACCCACATACACAGAGCGATGTCGCAGAAATCGAAAACGCCTCTTCCTTAACTTCCCGAACTGCCGCACGTGCCACAGGAAAGCAATTCAAAGTCACTCTAGCATCACAACTCATTCACAACCTAACCAAAGAACGTTGGTCCAGTTTTGGTTGGACCGTGACCGACGTTACTCTGATATAAAGAGGCTAAGAATGAGAGTTAAATATGTCAACGACGCAACGGGCAGAATAGATGAATGGTTTGGCACATTTTATCTCTGCCCTTACTGCGAAAGTAGAACGATCACATCGAAGACAAACTTTTGCTCCAACTGTGGAAATAAAAGTTATCGCAAACCGAAACCAAAAAGAAAGGACACTGAAATGGTAAACTATATCGAGACGTACAACGTTCTAGGGCGTTGCTACGGTATTGAGGACTTCAAGTCTCCTGGGGAACATTTCTTTGACGGTAAAGACGTCACCGGCAAACCACGCCTACGCTTCATGCTCTGGGCAGGTGGTTGTGGTCTTGACAACGGACACAAAACTCTACGAGAGGCAAGGAAAGCTCTCCTGAGTTACATTCGAAAATGTGTCTTACAGGAACTATCAACGGCTAAGGCACGGGTGAAACTCTGTAATTCAGCCATCCATGCCCTTGACAAAACTGATTCAAAGAAAGGAAAACAACATGCCAAACGATAAGAAAGCACAGCACCACCAAAAAGATCATAAGAAAAGACACAGAGAACTACACCAAGCACTAGATGAACTGGCTGCCGACTTTCTCAGCCATACCCAACGGCTTCTAAGCCAAACATCGGTACTAGACCTAATGGCTTGGTCAGCCCAACAGATGGACAACCCCACCAAAAATAAAGGAGAGTAAAATGAAATACACTCCAGCCTGGTATGCTTCCCCCATTAACCTGCCTGAACGCACCATTGGCAAGTTCTCGATCAGGCACCGCATCGTGGAGGGTCAGACGCCGGTGGTCGGGGCACGCCAAGCGTACACACGCGGCACCACTCCGTTAATGGCCAAGCTGAAAGAACCCCTTCGCGTCCATGAGCTGCATGAGGAGGGACACGGTCTCTGGATGACCGATCTACCAGAGGAGCTGAACCAAATTGAGGAGATGCTTTACCACGTAAAACCTCAAGGCCGGGTACTGGTCGGAGGGCTTGGGTTAGGTATCGTCGCCAAACGCCTTACCGAGATCAAAGGAGTTACTGATATTACGGTGGTGGAACGAGCAGCTGAAGTAATCGAGCTTTGCCACACACCGGGGTATCGAATCGTACACGGTGACATTCTGACCTTTATTCAGGAACCTAATCGAATCCCGTACGACTACTGCTTGCTCGACACGTGGGGCGGCACGAACGAGACAACCTGGTGGAACAAAGTGCTTCCACTGCGCCGTGCCATTCGCCAACGGTGGGGCCGCAAGCCGGTGATCCATTGCTGGGCAGAGGACATCATGTGGGGGCAAGTTCAAAGGGCATTGGTGATTACGAAGGACAAAAAGAAAATGTTGCAACTTCACAATGCCACCTCAGGCAAAAAACCACTGACCCTAGCCGACTGCCGGCATTGGTACTACAAGTATTTTCCGGTCGACTTCACCGCCACACAAGCTAACTGGTTTCTGAAAAATGTGGGCTCCGAGGCTTGGGAGAAGAAGTATGGGGCCATGATAGACAAAACCTACAAGGAGCTAAAATGAATACTTCTATTCTTATCTGGTTTGAATCTTACTTACAGTATGCGAACTACTGCGCCGCAAACGAGTTTTCAACCATTGTATGCAAACCATTCTGGACAGCGGTGGTCTACCTCTGCTTAGGAGTTGGAATAATAGTGATATCCAGAAATATCTGGCTTACCTGGATATGGTATCGCAACGCCCAAAGAGTCAAAAAACGTAAACTTGAAAGAGAAGCAATAAATGCGGAGGAAATCTCACGGAACCGCTGGGTAGGAGAAGACAGTGATATACTTGACAACATGTCTGAGGCAGAACTTGCAACACAATTTCGTAACTCTATCTACAACAAAACTCCTAGAAAGGGAAGCTTCTCATGAAGTGATTCTTCTTGGAGCAATCTTCGGCTTGATCGGAGCAAGTATTTCGATCTGGCTCATGGGGCCAAAGCCGAAAAAGCACGTCGGAGTCGGGGCTGACGACAGGATGGTCGCCGCTGCAAAAATTGCGGCGCCACCCAAAAATGTCCCCGAACGCTAGCGACAGCGGGAGGTAGCAGAAGGCAAGCTACCCACTGGAATGAGCCGATGGTTGACCGGGACGAGCCGGTAAGAAAACGCAGCACGGAACGGCGGACGAAAATCACGCACCGAAACGTCCAGCGGTGCACCACCGCACGGCACGGAATGCCGGAAACTTGAGACGCATGAAGCCCATGAGACCGCGCGATAGCCAAAAAGCCCGACTCTACCAATGGGAGCGCGCGCCGCCCGCGCCGCCATCGCCCGCTGCAATAGGAGAGCGTAATGGCTTTCTGACAACCGAGTACTAACGAAAACCATGGCAGGAAATCGAACGCCTGCACCTAAAGCTAATCGCTCACGCAGACACCAGAAAGATTGCACGTGCAATACACAGATAAAAAACACTGACTTACCAACCACATCGAAAATTTAGGATTATCATTATGAAGAACAAACTTACAGAAAGACACCGCAGAGCACTTCGGTGGGCAGTTGGAATGGCAGAACAATGGAGAGGAAGCCTTACAGGAGATCCTGATCCAAACCCTCTTTTCGTATTTGACAAAGAAGTTGCATTGGCCAATGAAGCTCTAAAACGGTTACCAAGGACACGTACCAAAAGAAAAACCAAACAATAAACTGAACCATATGAAAACTTTCAAGATAGAGTGGGTTAATCCTAAAACTGGAGAATGGGAAGAGTGTATAGAAAGCCACAGTGATACACCAGCAAAACCCGGACACCATGAAGCTATTAGCGCAGAAGAATGGGCAGAAGACTCAGCATATTCTTATGCTGACAAAGGGCCACACAAAGTTACTGAAATAAAAACCAAACAGTAGGTCAAATCACAATGTTAGAAAAGGAGTGTTACAATGCGTAGAGACCGCCCTGCCCCAGTGGCCTATGAGTTCAAACTACCCCCATTCACAGTGCAATGTACCCCCGCACCAGACCCCAATAACTACATAAGATACGAAATGTACCTGGATGGGGTACTCGTAAGAACTCAAATTAGTTACCCAGAGCTGGCAGACGGCTGGTACGGGGTTGGGGAAACATTACGACGGGAGAATAAAACCATCATAGAAGAGCAATTACACAGCCTGCGGGAACACCAAGGGCAGCAGCTTACCCACACCAATAAGACTCTACTGTCTCATGGAGCAATTTCGGTCAAGGTAACGCCTTTGACAACTATTCCAATCAAACTCCGTCCCAGAATCAAAACAAGAGGAAGATATGGTCACCAACCGCATTGAACGCATCCTAATATGATTATCCCAAAACGATTTTATCTGGAAGTACACCACCCAGCCCTCGGCAATAAGGCACACTTCGTAATCCGCTATTTACCAAAGCGTGAGGCCAAGGCAGCAAAAGTTAGTATCTACAATCACAACATTGCCTTAATGACCAATCTGTACGTACATCCAAAACACCGGGGAAACGGGGTTGGGTTGTACCTATTAAATATGTTGCAACACTGGCAGGATCAAACCGACACTGATGTAGTGTTTCTAGTCTCACCCTACCCTAGAAATCCGCATCTGGATATATGGTGCTTGAAGAATTTCTACTCCCAACACGGATTCCCAGAAATCAAAGGCACCGCGTACCACGGACGTGAAGCAAAATGGAAATAAAAACAGTTAAAATTACAGGAGCCTAAACCATGAACCATCCGTATAAAAGCACCACTCACAAAGAACGGTATTTCCATTTCCAGACCCCCAACCATCCGAAAGTACAGGCCGCCACCGTATTCGCCCGGCATGACGGCACCTCTTGGGGCTACGCCGTAGCGTTCTGTTCCGTTAAAGACAAGTTTGAAAAGAGGGTGGGGCGGATTAAGGCCCGACGCCGGTACTTTCAAGGTGGCGGGACGGTGTTTGCCAACATGAAAGGATTTAGTTGGGCCGCAATCGAGGACCCAAAGTATGAAACAGTACAAAAGATCATGCTCTCTATTTTGAAATTACGAGTGAAGGAGTAACCACGCCATGTCCAAACATACCAAACGTAAAACAATCCCCGAGGCCCCGGTCCACATCTCACGCCAGATAAACAGGCTGGCAGAAATCCGTGAGATAATGAAAGGACTAATGGAAAAATCCAAAGACGCCAGTAAGAAAATCATAGCCTTTGGGTCCTGTCACAACGAGGATTGGAGGGCGTACGTAAAACGCAGCCGCGCCGGAACCTATTCTCACTACCGTAAAGCACACGAGTCTGTTACTCTTAAACCGGTGAATGAGAAATGACATTATGGACAAAACAATGAATGATAGAGTCCATTTCCGTTTGATCCAGATGCCGTGTTGCGGACACCTGTATTGCCGAGTCAACCCACGCCTACCAAACTACTGCCCAGAATGTGGAGAACGAGTGTTTGCACAAATCAAAACCAACCCATCCTGTATTCAGGTTGAAGATACTGAAGCATATCTGAAATGGAGAGCACGGTGAATCACCCTTTCATCCGAAACAAACCACAACGCATCCTGATCACCGGAGACCGAGAATGGAACGACATATCTAAGATGGTCGCAATACTTAGCAAACACATCCACGCCGACTGTGACATCATTATCCACGGTGATGCACGAGGAGCAGATCGTATGGGCGTGGAAGTAGCCCAAAAACTTGGAGTAAGCAAAGACCGTATCCTCGCCTTCCCTGCGGAATGGCATAAGTACCACAAAGCAGCTGGCCCAATCCGCAATCAACAAATGCTAATGGAGGGTAAGCCGACCCTAGTGTTGGCGTTTCATGACCATATTGTAAAATCTAAAGGTACCAAGGATATGATCAATATATCACGAAAGGCTGGAGTGCCTGTATTCTTGAACGGAGTAAAATGGATTTGAATTTTGGTATAATTAGAAAATGGATGCTGTTGTATTGAACTCCCTTCCAAATCTGACGCCTGATGAATTGCGCGAGGTGAGAGATCGTGCGTCTGTATTGCTTGCGGTTGGGCCAAAGCACAGCAGTAAAACCTCGGGTGAAATACCGAATGACTTTGTGCAAGATCTCTATGTTGCATCAGCGGAAATCCTGTACAAGCGGACGCAGGTTAAGCGGATGCCATTCAAGATATTCGCACGTACCTCTCAATACCGCGATCATTACCTGCCAGCGGCCAAGGCAGCGGAGTCCGCAAATCAGCAGTGGTTCCCGAAACAAACCAGAGCGGAACGCTTATCGATGGTTCGGCTGTACGCCAAGTTGGCAATAGATTACCTCGACGGGCAAGCGCGCCCGGCTGTTTGGTACAATCTTGCAGCAGCATTTTCATCGTTGCCGGAAGTTGTCGATTCCGCATTTCCTGGATATGCAGCGTCCGGACTTTTGGGTAAAGTACAAGCGATGAGGACGAAAGTGAGGTAAGAATTGTGAACAGCATAACAACAGCCAATATTTTTGAACCGAAACCTTCACGTGTTTTAAAAAAACAAAAACGCCCTGTGGTACGAACACCTCCACACGCCAACATAAATCTTGAGCATGAACAGACAGGCCTCATTTCTAATCAAATACACACAGTGTCTGATCAATTGTTAAAAAAACAACGAATTCATAGCCTGCGAATTTTAGCTTTATTGATATGTCAAATACGTCCGGGAAAAGATTCACATTTTACAACATATCAAATTCACAAGAACACGTTATGGCGCGCAATTGGAGCAGACCCGTTCCCGTCACATGATGATGTCGAAACGGTGATGAAGGATATGTTAGGCAGCGTATTTACAACCAGACAACAAAATGGAGATTTTATCGGCTTCCCCTACATGAGTGCCGCTAAACTACAACATGATGGAGTTTGTTTACTGCGACTCAACTCTTTGGTCAAACCTTTTCTGCTGTTGGACGCACCCTTTAACTATCGCAGGCTTCATCTACATTCAATCTACAAACTGCGCTCAGTTTATTCGATTTTGCTTTATATGTTTCTCCGACGGTTTATTGGGAGAAAAAAAGAGCAGCAACACAACGTATCGTATGATGACTTGCTTACAGCACTTCAAATAAATGGCACATACTATCGCAAACGTCATGCAGAATTTGAAACCGATGTTTTACGTACATCGATTAAGGAAATAAATGAAAAGACTGAGCTCAAAGCCAGCTATAAAATTGAACGTGATACTGAAGCGCCCTTGCGTGGACCAGTTCATATGATACAATTTGTATTAAATGAATGCTCTGACAAAAGTCACAAGCTCAGTAATTATCGTGCGCCAAAAATAAACTCCATTTTCTTTACGCATAATAAATATAATGATGTCTATGATCCGTTGGACGGTATTGATTAGTACCGGAAATCCTCCGCGCTATCCCGGAAATCCTCCGCGCTATCCCGGAAATCCTCCGCGCTATCCCGGAAATCCTCC
>ERZ1292629.54-Hain-H43-01um-R1-54-length-113398-cov-34_pt1 | contig 113398 bp, 116 predicted proteins | sample MGYA00564399_ERZ1292629 | MGnify/ENA primary metagenome ERZ1292629 (study PRJEB36523, sample SAMEA6512636) | groundwater metagenome | collected 2019-01-08 | study: AquaDiva: Metagenomics assemblies of 32 groundwater samples | reverse complement strand
GATGCCGGTTATAAACAACGTGCAAAGAGTTGCACTTGAGGTACGAATTTAGGTTACTATTACTTCTTGTATTGTACACTCGCTTGATTTACTTGTCAAGCGTAGAAAACAACTGAAAAACGAAGGTTTTTCCGTGCTATCCCCCACTTACAATCTTTCCCACATCCTTAATAGTCACCAGAATCATAAGACCAACCAGCACGATAAAACCTACCGTATTGATTCCATTCTGGATTTTCTGATGGATAGGCCGCCGGATCGCCTTTTCGATAAGCACCACCAGAAATCGCCCTCCGTCGAGCGCCGGAAACGGGAGTAGATTTAGAACCGCGATATTCAAGGATAAAATCGCCATGAGCTGAAGAAGCGGTATCATGCCGAACGCCCCCGCCTCCGCCGCGATCGAAAAAATTCCAACCGGTCCCGCTACACTTTCGATAATTTTGGGAGAAACAAAAAGTTTCGTGACAAATGCGTAAAGCCCCTTTGCGATCACTTCAAGTATATTCCAGGTGGTCTCCGTGGCATTTTGAATGCTTCCGCCAAGGTTTGTACTCGGAACGCCGATGCGCGTAAGCGCGAGGCCCAAAGCGCCTTCGCCTTCGGGCGGGTTCATGCGCGGGTGGAGAGAAATCGTCCGGCGGTTATTCCCACGCGCAAGCGTAAGCGACAGTTCGTTGTCCCCTGCGTTTTTCACGAGCGCGATAAAGTCCTCCGTCGCAATCGGGTCCAAAAGCGCCGTGTTGCCATACCGGGCCCCAAGAATCACGTCGCCCTCCCGAATATCCGCGACCTCCGCCGGAGAACGAGACGCAGTCGCGCCCACTATCAAGTGTTCGGGGTATCCGACCGCAAAGACCAGAATCAGCAAAAACCAGCCCAAGAGAATATTCATCGCGACTCCCGCAAGAAGGATAGAGGACCGCCGCCAAACCGCTTTAGTGTTAAAATCCCGTCCCGTTTCCCCTTCCGCATCACCCGCGCGCGCGGGATCCGTTCCGTGAATCCGCACAAATCCTCCAAACGGCAAGGCGTTCACGCTATAGACCGTTTCACCGATCTTCCCCGCAAAAAGGCGCGGTGGGTACCCAAATCCGAACTCATCCACGCGCACCCCGTTCCACTTTGCAACCAAAAAATGACCCGCTTCATGAAACAGAATAATCAGCGACAGGAATAAAAATACGAGTAGGAAGGTTACGACATCCATGAATTATTCCGTGATCTCTTTTGTTTTTGCGTCCAGTAATTTTTCGATAGCGCTGTTGGTACGATCCGTCTCTTTTTGAATTTGTTCTTTCAGCGAAAATTTTTGATCCTCCGTGACCAGTTTTTCGTCAAAATCCTTTTGGATCTCCTTATTCGCTTCATCGCGAAGGTGACGTAGTTGAATGCGGTGTTTTTCCGCCACGGATTTCACATATTTAATAAGCTCATCGCGGCGCTCGCTACTTAGCTCCGGCAAAAAAATTCGCACAACGTTCCCCTCGATATTCGCGGAAAACCCAAGTCCCGACGTTTCAATAGCCTTTGCTACGCTTGCGACCGCGGACTGATCCCAAACTTGAATTAAAATCTCGCGCGGTGGCGCAATACTTACGGTAGCGAGCTGTTTTAAGGGAGTTTGCTGATCGTAGTAATTTACTTTGAGTGTGTCAAAAAGAGCCGTGGAAGGACGGTTTGCACGCACGGCCGATGCTTCCTTTTTGAAGCTTTCTTCCACTGCGCTCATTTTTGACTTAAAATTTTCCACCACCGTCGCCATGGTTCTTATTGTATAGGAAACGCGTTTTTTATGTAATCCGCCGCTTTTCGCTGCAGTTTGGGATTCAGCGTAAAGCGCTCAAGATGCAGTTCGCGGTCCAAAAGCATCGCGAGCGTTCGTGCGTACTTCACTTTATCTTTATTCCAAAGCGCTATTATTTCTTCCTGCAGATATACGGACAAATCGTCTTCGGAACCACGAACAGCCTTTAAAATTCCGAGAGCGCGGCCTAGGCGACCGAAAGAATTTTTTGCGATGATTTCCGCTTTTTTCTCCGGTACTTTAAACTCCGTGATCAAGAGTGTCTTGAGTTCCGTTTCCGAAAGTCGTGAAAAATACACTTTGGAAAGTCGTGAAAGAATCGGCGCAAGAAGCACGGAAGGTTCGTGCGTAATAAAAATAAGAAGCCCGTGTGCCGGCGGCTCTTCCACTAACTTCAGAAGTGCACTCTGCGCCTCGGGTGTCAGTGTATGCGCGTCTTTAATAATCGCTGTTCTCCTCTTTGACACAATGGGGGTGCTCCACAAAAACGGACGGAGGCTACGAACAACATCAATTCCGATTTTTCCCTTCTCATCGGGCGCGAATATCCGCGCGTCCAACAAAGGCGCTTCTCTCGTCTTGAACGCTCCCCCTTCAAGATACGACGCAAGCGCGGCGGTAAACGTGCTTTTTCCAACTCCTTCGTCGCCAAAAAAAAGATAGGCGTGGCCAAGCTTATCTTTTTCTAAAAGTTTCCGGAACACAGTTTCCTTTTTTGTATGTAGGGAAACCATACGCGCGTGATTAGCGCTTCTGAAGCAGTGTCTTTTTGTAGTTATCCAAATGATTCAAAATAATCGCCGTTCCTTTCGCAACGCACAAAATCGGCTCTTCCGCTACATAAGATGCCACACCCAAAGAACGTTTGATGAATTCGTCGAAATCCCGAAGCTGTGCACTCCCGCCCGATAAAATAATTCCTTTCTCCATAATGTCCGCGGCAAGCTCCGGCGGCGTAACATTAAAAACCGACTGGATCGCATTCATAATCTCCATCAAATGCCCATTAATCGCCTCCGCCACTTCATTCGAATTAATCACTAAATCTTTCGGAAGCCCGGATGTGAGATCGCGTCCGCGGATTTTCATATCTAGTTTTGCCCGGTTCGGAATCGCCGTACCGATGCCGATCTTGATGTTTTCCGAGGTGTTTTCGCCGATCGCAAGCCCGTATTTCTTGCGAATATAGTCGCTGATCGCCTGATCAAACCGGTTCCCCGCCACGCGCAGACTATGCCAATTCACGATACCGCCCAAAGAAATCACCGCCACCTCGGTGGTTCCGCCACCGATATTCACGATCATATTGCCTTCCGCGGAATGAATGGGAATGCCGGCTCCGAGCGATGCAAGAAGGGGTTCTTTCACCAGATACACCTCTTTCGCACCCGCTTCTTTCGCGGCGTTCAATACCGCGCGATGTTCCGTGGACGTGATGCCAGCCGGCACAGAGATAATCACCTCGGGCCGAATAATATTAAAAGCACCGATGCTTTTTTTGATGAAATATTTCAGCATCGCTTGCGTCACGTAATATTCCGCAATCACGCCGTCTTTAAGCGGTCGATACGTCACAATATCGTCCGGCGTCCGTCCCACCATTTCTTTCGCTTCCGCCCCAACCGCAAGCACTGTGTTGTCAGGCCTCCGAAGCGCCACGACGGTGGGTTCGTTAATCACAATTCCCTTGTCGGGCAAAAAAACAAGCGTGTTGGTGGTTCCAAGATCAATGCCAATTTTGCGCGTGAACATAAGATGTCGTGGTAACTCTACACCAGCAATCCGAGGGTTTCAAGAGTTCTTGCGACTTTTATCCGGCTGTTGCACCATAAAGACGCTTATGGCGCGCCGCTTACGAAACAGTATTGTCGCAGTTGCGATTCTTCTTTTTCTCATTTTGGGAGGCTATTTTTTTCTTCAGCAGAATGGGTGGGTGTGGGACCCTACAAACTGGAAAATGGTGAAAACGGGAGGTATTTATCTTTCTTTTGTGCCGCATGGCGCGCAAATTTTGGTAGACGGTACTCCCTATGCCGACACGACAAGCTTTCTTTCGTCTGGAATTCTGATCCAACGCCTTCCGCCGAAACCTTATGCGATCACTCTTAAAAAACCCGGATTTTATCCGTGGGAAAAAACCGTGGCGGTAACCCCCGGAAAAGTTGCCGCGGCACACGATATTTTTCTGTGGCCCAAAAATCCCCCCACTCAAATCGTGGGCGCGGGAATAAAAGATTTCTGGATTACGCGCGAGGGGCTTGTTCTTGAAGACGCGCACGGTCAATTGCGTCTTGGGAACCAACTACTGCGTGGAACAACAGTGGAACTATCCAGTTCCGATTCCGGAGGACTTATTACGCGGCAAAACACATCGCGTTTTTTCATTGATCTTCAGAATCCGGAAACTGCCACAAATCTTGATTCTTTGTTCACTTCGCTTCTTGGGCAAATTTATCCCTCCGCCCGCGACACAAAAATAGACCGAATTTTCTTTCATCCTTTCAGCCACCAAAAGCTTCTGATCACAACAAAAACGGCGCTCTACAACACAGATTTGAAGAAAATCGACATGGAGCGGGTCGCTGTTTTTCCAGAAGGAACCATTCTCTCGATCAGTTCCAGCGACGGATCGGCACTGACCCCAACCGGAGATCTTCTTGTTTTTAATCTCATCTTGAAAACATTCTCTTCTTCTACCCTCTCTTCCGTGCCCTCTTCCACTACAAAAATATCTACGAGTCCGAACGGAATCTATCTACTTTTGGAGACAAAAGAATCGGGATTTTTTGTCTATGATCGAAACACGGAAAAAATGACGCGAGTTACCGATGCCCCCGTTGCCGCATACACGGTTTCTCCCGAGGGTAAACGGCTCGCAATGCTCACGGAAGATAAAAAACTGACGCTGTATTACCTGGCGGAATACGAAGGCAACCGACTTGTCCCAAAAGAAACGCGCGAAAGCGTTTCTTTCCCCTTTCTTTTTTCTAGCACCTCCCGCATTCTCTGGCTTCCGCATCAAGATGCCGCCCTGCTGCTGAACTCTAATTCCGCGATAGGACTCGATATGGATTTCAGGAGTCCCTTAAACACTCAAATTCTTTATAAAAATACCTCAAAAAATGATTTCACGGACACGCTACTCCTACTAAAAGAAAACGGGGAGCTTTTGAGTATTGATTTGGAGGGATAAAATAGCCATTTTTACTCGCTTTTTTGAGCTATTGACAGGACAATAGCCTATATGCTATATTTAAGATAGTAAATTTTACTCACTATATTTTGAAAAGGCCGTGCCGTGAAAAATATATTAATCGTGTTATTAATCTGCTGCTCTGTAATATTCATATTTGCGGGTTGCAGTGGATGGCTTTCCAATTCAGAAGCCAAAGATTTTTGGAGCGTACACGGGATCTAGTTTCTCTTGTTTATGAATCTTTTCCCGCGTATCACAATGCTTATTATAACCGCCTTTCCTATTGGGTTTTGGAGTTGGGTAGGATGGTTATTTTGTCCTCGACTACTTGCTGCGATTCTGGCAACGCACTACTACTGGAATACTAATCCAGTCTTGTGCGTGGTCACCTGGATCGTCGCCCTCGGGACAACTGGTTCGATAACGACTGCTACTTCGAAGAAAGTTAGCGAGCTGTGATTGTAGCGCCAAGTGAAGGTCTCTCAACTTGAGCCGTGGTATCCCCACGGCTTTTTTATTTATATATCTCTCCAATGAACACCGCGGCTGTGAATGTGAGATTTTGTTCTGAAAAAAACGTCTCGTAGCGCGAGAAATAAGCGACTCCACGCGTTGTTTAAAAACTATATCGCGCAGTCCCGACGGGCTTGGTACCGATTCCTATCGGGCCGGAGGGATGAGCGAAAATAACATTTTTCCGTCCCGACGCTCGAAGAGGTCGGGATTCCGACTTTGCAAAGCAAACGTCGGAACTGGAGAAAAATAATTCTGGTAGTTTTGGATGATGCGGGGAGGAGCTCTATCGTTTTCTCCATTGCTGTGGCCTTCGCGCTTTGCGACTCCCTGGTTTTTTGCGCTCCACCATGCGCGGATCGCGTTTTAAGTAACCCAGTGCCTTCAGCCGCGAACGCGTTTCTGGAGTTTCTGCCACAAGCGCGCGCGCAATTCCCAACCGCACCGCCTCCGCCTGTGCCGCAGTTCCTCCGCCCGTTACATGGGCCGTCACCTTATACTCCGTTACGGAAAGGGTGGCGAAAGGAGCCACAACAACGCTTTGATGTTTTTTGACCGGAAAATACTCCGCGAATGACCGTTTGTTGATGACGATCTCCGCGCCTTTCGCGTTGCCATACACGCGCACGCGTGCACCGGCCGTTTTACGCCGTCCGATGGTTTCGATGTACTGCTCTTTTTTTACTGTAGGCTTCGCGGGTTTCGCGGGTTTTGCGGAATGCGATACCGGCGTATGTTTGACGGGTGTCATAGGACTAATTTTCGATAATCAGACGCTTCAATCGACGTATGTTCAGTCTATTTTTCGGCAACATAAGACGCACCGCGTGTTTCAGCGTCCAGCCGGGATTTTTTTCAAACGTTTCGGCGAATTTTCTTTCTTTCAAATGGCCCAAAGGCCCCGTGTGTTTGTAATAGATTTTTTGCGTTGCTTTGCGTCCCGTCACGGTGATTTTTTTGGCGTTTTTAACGATCACGCGATCCGTCCCTTCGTTTTTCGGATTATAGTTTGCGTGTTTTTTCCCTTGCAAAATAACCGCGATCTCTGATGCGAGACGGCCCAATCGTTTTCCTTGTGCGTCGATCGTGTAATCCATAGTTATACAAATTCAATTATCGCCATATGAGACGCGTCGTGTAGGCGTTTTTTTACGGTTTTGACCACGCGCGTGTAACCGCCCTTGCGATTTGCGTACCGTGGAGCGATATCGTGATACATTTTGTACGCGGCGTTTTTCGGAAGATGCTCGATAAGAAGACGAAGCGCCGGGACGGTCTGCCGCTTTCCGTACGAGACGTAGCGCTCTACGATTCCACGGAGCTCTTTTGCGCGTGCCTCGGTTGTGGTGATCTTCCCGTGCTGAATCAAATTGTTCGCAAGCGTTCTTAAAAACGCTCTACGAACTCCTTTTTTTCTTCCGAATTTTCGCCCTTTGTTTAAATGCCGCATACTAAAATATTATTTTTTCTTTTTGGGGGCTTTCGCCGTTTTTACTTCCGTAGCAGCCACTTCCACCGCGGATACTTTTGCGAAATGGTCTTTTAAAATATTCGCTGATTTATGGATGGCCTCGGACGGCGTAATGGAACCATCGGTTTCCACTTCCAAAATTACGCGATTGTAGTCCGTGCGATCCCCGACGCGCATATTCTCCACGGAAAATGCTGTGCGGACTACGGGAGAAAACACCGCATCCAAAACAATCGTTCCCACCGGGAGCCGTTCCAGGCGGCGCGCTTCCGTAGGAACATACCCCAATCCCTTTTCTACCGTAACCTCTATATCCAATTCCGCATTCTTCTTGGTAAGCGTCGCGAGCGGAAGATCGACGTTAATCACTTGGGCAAGCGTCGTAGGTTGGATATCTCCTGCCGTCACCTTTTTCTCTCCTTTTACTTTGAGCGTAAGCACCTGCGGTTCATCGGCAAAAAAGTGAAACCGCACCTTTTTCAAATTCAGCGTGAATTCCACTACATCTTCCATCATCCCGGGAACGGTGGAAAATTCGTGATCCACGCCTTTTATTTTGATCTGCGTAATTGCCGCGCCGGGAAGCGAGGAAAGAAGCGCGCGCCGAAGCGCATTCCCTACTGTAGTTCCGTACCCCGTGTAAAGACCTTCGACGTGAAACACCCCCACGTTGTCCTTTTCGGACACCTTCTTGATTTCCACCGTCTCACTTAAATATTGATATTTCATAGTATGATCAATGATTACCTTGCATAAAACTGTCCGACCAAATTAAGATCGTGCTGGAAGGGAGTCGAAAGTTCTTGTACTTTCGCGACACATTCCCCCTTCATTTGTTCTTTGTCTGTTTTAAGCCACTCGGGCACTTGGTATTCCTTCAAATACTCTTTTGCGTCCTTAAAAATTTTCAAATCCCGCGATTCCGGCCGGACCGCAATGATATCTCCTTTTTTTACCTGGAACGAACCGATGGTCACCTTCCGATTATTTACCAAAATATGGCCGTGCGATACAATCTGCCGCGCAATGCGGGGGGACTTAACGAACCCGAGTAAAAACACCACTTGATCCAGCCGTTGCTGGAGGAGCGAAATAATTTCTTCGCGCGTGTGCTCTTGAAAAAGCGTACGCATTTTCCGATTATTCAGTCCGTAAAAAAACTGAAGTTTTTGTTTTTCCGTAAGCTGACGGCCGTAATCCGAGGGCTGTTTTCTGCGCGCCTGTCCGTGCATGCCGGGACGGTAGGGGCGGCGAATCATCACACACTTTGGCGAATTACAACGATCCGCTTTTAAAAGCAACTTAACTCCGAGCGAACGTTCTTTTTTTTCTTTAATAACTCGCATGATGTTTTTAAATTATACGCGGCGTGTTTTACGGGGACGCGGACCGTTATGGGGAATGGGAGTCACATCTTTAATGGACATGACATTGAACCCCTGTGCGACCAGTGAGCGGACCGCGGAATCGCGGCCTTTCCCAATCCCACGAATAAAAATATCCACGGTCACGGGACCCGATTTCTTAACCTTTTCAGATATCGCCTCCGCCACTTTAGATGCGGCGAATGGCGTCGCTTTCTTGGGACCCGAAAATCCGAGCGAACCTGCGGACATCCAGGTTACCACGTTTCCCTGTTCGTTGGTAACGGTAATCAGCGTATTATTGAACGACGCGTTAATGTAAATGCGTCCTTTCTCCAAACGATGCTTGGAGCTCTGCGCCGACTTGCTTGAAGCAGTAGCTTCCACCTGTTCGGATTCTTTGATGAGCTCTTCCTGGTTTTGTTTTGCTACTTTTTTCTTTCCCATAATTCTTATTTGAGATCCACTTTGCGGCGACCGCTCCCGGCTGTCTTCCGAACATTGCCACGGATTGTGCGAGAATTGGTTTTTGTCCTTTGCCCGCGCACCGGCAAACGGCGCAAATGCCGAACGCCGCGGTACGCTTTAATGTCTTTCAGGCGATTGATGTTCTGCTTGATCACCTGCCGCAATTCCCCTTCAACCTTATAATGTTTCTCGAGAAACGATTGGATCCGGTTCACTTCGTCGGGGGTAAGATCTTTTGTCATCCGCTCTGAATCCACTTTTGCCGCATCTACAATGGTGCGCGCAAGCGCACGGCCAATGCCGTAGAGATAGCCCAAGGAAATACGGATTTTTTTATTATCGGGGATGTTGACTCCGGTGATACGCATAGAAATTAGCCTTGGCGTTGTTTGTGTTTCTTGTTTTCGCAGATGACATAAACGCGCCCTTTGCGCCGGACGGTTTTACATTTCAAACAGATTTTTTTTACGGATGCGCGTACTTTCATACTTTATAGTCTTCGAACGATGCGGCCTCTCGTTTTGTCATACGACACCATTTCAAGCACCACGCGATCGCCCGGAATCACCCGGATACGATGCAACTTGAGTTTCCCGCCAAGATGCGCGAGCACCTGTCCGTTTTCGATCTTGACGCGAAAAAGAAGGCCCGGCAACGCCTCCTCCACGATTCCTTCCATCTTCACAAGCTGGTCATTCACTGCCATTGGTATGCTCGAATAAAACGAATAAGCGAGTTCAAGTATAAGAAAGTCGCTTCAAAAAGTCAACCATTACTCCAAAACGACCGTAACTTTCGCGGGATCCGTGGGAATGCTGAATACCCAAAACGGATCAAGTGTTAGTTTCGCTTTTTCGAGACCTTTGATGGAAAGAACATACCCTTTAAAAGCGTCGTTCGTCTTCCCTAGGAGCGCGGCCTTGATTCCTTCCTCGCTTACGTCGGGTTCAAACACAACGGTGCCCTTCATGCCCGTCGCGAGCGTGCCCTGTTCGAGATTCGGCTGACTATTGAGGTAAGAAAAATCAAAGGAACGCACGCGCAAATTATCATCGAGCTGTCCCCTTACCTTTTCCTTCGCTTTTTGAACAATAGCGTTTTTGAGCGTCGTTTCATCAAACACAAGATATTTTAACTCCCCCTCTGCGAAAATGGACATCTTAGTCGCGTCCTGCGCGTCGGGTTCCACATCTTCCGAAAGAATTTTGAAACTCGATGCCCCATCGATTAATTTTAATTGTTGCAAAAGAATCATCTGGCTTTGGAGCGCCACCTCAAGATCTTTCTCGATCTTCACTTTTGCCGCGGCCGTGTCCGCCGCTGTCGCCACGGAACGCATCCCCACGAATCCTCCCTTCATGGATGATTTTGCTTCGGCATAAAAAGCGGCATATTTGGGGGTACCGTCAAAACCTGGGATGTGCCACCCCGCGCTTGCCTTCACATTGTACGTGTCCCCCGCCGCATCCGCGGTAACCGTTACATCAATGGACGACGGAACGATTTTGCCGTTTTCAATCTTCGCTCCGGGAATCGTTGTTTTTACGTCCAGCCGAAAAAGGCGTCCTTCGGGAGAAAGAAAGCGGGTATTTTGGACGATGGCCTGCGGCGCGGAACTGTACGCGTTATAGACCGCCAATACTCCTTTCGCTTTTGTAGCTACATTTTCTTTTCCGCTCGCGGGGAATGTTTCCGTCAAATTTCCCCTTTTCACCATCAACTGTCCGGGAACCACCAGAGGGCTTCCAAGCTGCGGAGTGGATACCTTCGTGCTGATTTGCGCTGTTTCTTCAAATTCCACAGGAGTTTTTTTGAGCGTCACGGTGATTTCCGCCCGCGGTAAAACACGAAATCCCAAAAACCAGAAGAGTGCTACTAGGACGACAATGCCTCCACCAATCACCGCCCACTTACGCCACGATCGGTGAGGACGCGTAAATTCTTCCGGCTCTTTTTTAGGGAAGGTGATCTCGCCTCCCAGCGCGGTTTGCAATTCGGGCGGGAACACGGGATAAATCGTCTTCCCGCTCTGCGGAGTTTCTTTCGATTTTTCCCAAAATGCGGGCGTCGGCATGCTCTCTTTTTCTTTTTTTCGCGGTGCAGGTTTTAGGGGAACGGTTTTTTCCGGCTTTATTTCTTCCGTCTCCACATTCGCTGCGGCTCTCTGTGGGACGCGTTTCGGCAAACCGGCACGGAATACGATATCCGATACGGACTTTTCTTTTTTCCGAAGCAAAGAAGAGTGTAGTATTTTTAACTCGGCAAGAGTGGCAAGTTCGAGCGCATGCTCGTCCGATGATTCAATCACGATTTCTTTCCCCGCTGTTTTGCTTTCCCGGCTCAAAACCTGGAAATTTTTGAGCGAAGAGCCCACCGCAGAATTTTCCGGGAGCACAATGACGATGCGCGGCGCAAGCATGTGGATGACCTTATCAACCACCATTGCCACATCGTCTTTAATGTCAACAAAAATTTTCTTTTCTTGGGAAGAAGAAAGGGCTACCATGAGTTTTATTGTATCATTTTGACGGAATGAGCCATTTCGCCCTCCGCTTCAATAATTGATTCAGAAATGCGTACTGAACGTAGGTGTGCGGATGAAGAAGCAGGGCAAGAAGCGTCTGGCTGAAAATCGGAGTAAATGATTTTATCTTTTTTGAAACCTCCACTCGAATCCCCTGTAATTTTAACTGCTCATAAAACCCCGCAATATGCGCGTGGGGCTCCATAAACCAGGATTCTAGAAGCGGTAAATCCACCCGAAAATGAAAATGCACAATGGGGCGGGAATGTTTTGCTTTCGATTGCAGGGGGGCGATGAGCTTTAAGAGCTTCCGAAACTCGTCCCGCGCGTGTTTTTCCACAAGCCGCCGGAATCGTTCAGAAAGCTTATCTTTTTTGTATTGCTTCAAAATCCATTCCGCCACTATTTCGTCGATCGCCAAATTCCCCATGAGCGACCGTGCGAGAGAAGATGTCCCCCATCCGTACTCCCCGACAAATACCCGTTCGTCCTCTTTGGAAATAAATACAGTGGTATTCCCCGATTCCACACAGACCACAAAATCGTTCGATCCGGCCACCGCTCCCGTAAGGGAGCTCCCGTGTTCCACCACCACCAGTTCCTTTGTGCGTGCATGCAATTTTTCAAGGAGCGGTAACAGTCTCCGCGGAATAAACGTCCCTTTGAACCGGATGGTGAATTCTTTCCCCGAAAATCCCAGCGGATTAAAAACGCGGTTGCTCCCCAGCCGCACGTCGGCAATTTCGATATTCGCAAGCACCAGATCCAGTTCGTTTGCGCCCATTTTTTTCGCAACCCATCCGCGATAATGATTTAAAAATTCCCAAAGAGCGCGGAATAATAATCCGTCGAGTTCGCCTTCGTCGATCGCGCCTTCGGGGTTTTGGCGCTTCACGCGGACCTCCCCTTCCATGGTCGTGGCATGGCGCGAAGATGCGGCGATAACCAGGCGGTCACTTTTCGGAATGCCGCCCCCTTTTCCAAGAGCCGAAAGATTGGGGAGTGCTTTTCGCGAAAGAAGCTCAACATACTTTTCTACGCGATTCACCTTCGCCTCCGTGATTTCCACTCCGTGATTGAGCTCTTCCACGACAACGGAACGCTCCTCCCCTTTCCTTGGAAACGCGTTTTTTACGATATCCCACAAACCTTTTTTCACTTATTCAAAGTATATCACAGGGCGGGATTCGGAGTGCGCGCCAGGCCATATGTGACAGACGATGCGCGTCGGATCACATCGCTCTGTGATGCCGTGGGGGGCGGAAGCACTTTCAGTGTTTCGGCGGAAAACGGATCCTGCGCCTCTCCATCGATGATCATGCGGATGTAAAAATCTTGAACACCGAGATTCGTCATATCTTTGATATCGAACACGGGTGCCATTTCGGAACGGAGCGCGGACGCATCTTCGCCCGTCACACGGAAAATAATAATGGTACCGACGTTCCCCAAAACGGATACCCGAAATTCCGGCGTCAACTGTCCCAGATATTGGTGCGAAACGGTCAAGCAGATTCCGTATTTTCGCGCGTCCGAAAATAATTGTTTGAGCGTATCGGTAGCAAGCGCGTGAAAATCATCGATATAAATATAAAAATCTCGGAGCGCGTCACGTGACCCTCGCGCCATTCCCGCTTGCTTGATTTTAGTGATGAAGAGAGAACCCAAAAAGCTTGCGTTTTCTTCACCGATCTTATCTTTTGCCAGATTAATAAAAACGATTTTATGGTCACGGATAAACGCATCAAACGCAATGGTGTTATCTTCTACGCTTAAAATGCGGTTTAACATGGGGTCGGAAAAAATTTGGCTTAACTTCGTGACAATCGGCACCACCGCATCTGTACGAAGCTTGTCCACTCCTTGGGCAAAATCTTGCGTCCAAAATTTTTTAACCAAATCATCGCGAATGGATTCAACTACCTTCGCGCGATACTCGGGATCGGTCAATATCGAAAGGAGCCCGCGCACGGTAGCGTGTGGATAATCCAGAAGGGCAAGGATTGCAAAACGCAACACGTGTTCTGTCTGCGACCCCCAATGCACCCCCAATAATTTCTTCATGGAATCCAGAATCCCCTGCGCGAACGACTGCCGAGAGGTTAGGTCGACATCGCGGAACGGATTGAATGCGACGTAGTTTTCTTCTGCGGAAAAATCCATCAATACGACATCCTTAACTCGATTTTCCGGAACGAAATCCAAAAGAGAGTAGATAACGTCCCCTTGCAAATCGATCAGACATGTTCCGTATCCGTACGCGATATCTTGGCGCAATAATAACTCAAGCAATTTTGATTTCCCCACGCCACCTTTCCCAATCATGTAAATATGCCGCCGCCGATCCACACGTTTGATGCCAAAAATAAACCGCTTTTCTTCGAGTGCGGCAACATAATTCGTGCGCCCCATAAACGACGCGTTCGCCGGATCCCCTCGTCCGAAGATCGGCAAATCTGCGGGCGGAGGCGCGGATTTTACTTTCTGAATCTGTATATTTTTGTCTTTGCGCATAAATCCGTGCTACAACACTCCGATCTCCGAGAGTAATCCTTGATACGCGCGCAGTACTTCTTCCGCATCCGCACGTGTAATCTCATAATCCGGCGCGTGCACCAATTCGTTACGGATGCGATGGGCGCGCCACACGCGTTCCAGATGGGTAAAATTCCGGTCGGTGAGGGATTCCAAACGGTCGGCCATGTGCTCGCCACTTAATCCCATTTTTTTCAAAATATCGTCCACGAATTTATCGGCGCTTATGATCGCGGTGACATATGAATGCGGCGGCTGGGAATCCGCGTTCGCCAAAATCGTTTTCCATTTTACTTTAAGCTGCGGATCAAAAACAGCCGCAGGAAGCGGGGGGGGTGTGGGCTCGGGAAGGCGCACGCGCAATTCGCGAATATGCACGATGACGTAAATAATGCCCGCAAAAAGGACGAGGTCCAAAAAAATGAAAATAAAACGGGCGGTGACAAACAACGCGTGCCACGGACCAACGGCGAACGAATCTTGAAGAGAAACGAGGGGCATATGATAATTTATTTAAACCGCTCGATTTCCCCTTCTTCGCCGAAAATCGCCAACCCTGCGGGCGGTCCCGCTTTGCGACTTTCGACTCTCTTGAGATGCGGAGCGGTAAGCACCACCGCCGTCGGCGGATGGAAAAGCGTCGCCAATCCTTCCACATTCAGCGTAAAATCACGCGTGGCAAAATTCCAATTGAGCAGATAGGAAGTGAAGATGCGCCCGATCGGAGAATCCGGCGGGGTTTCCCGCATAATATAATTCCACAGTAACCGCTGTTTTCGATACTCCGTTCTCTGCGAAGTCATCACGTGCGGCCATGTCCATAAGTCGGCACGTGTCCCCGCACGACCATTAGATTTAAACGAATTCAGCGAAAGTTCCGTATACTGGTTGAAAGCTGTCATCACGGATTTTCCGATGTCTTTCGAAAACACGGCCTTGGGCGACAGATAGACGGAACGGATAATCGTGCGAAATGCGGGTTTCGAAAGATTTCCTTCGATCGCCTCGATCACATCGGACTGCCCCGGCGAGCGCGCCACCGCTACTTTTCTTTTTTCTTCTCCGGAGCCCACATTGATGGTTTCCGGTTCTTTTAGTTTTGCCAAAAATTTTGTCCATACTTTGAACCAATCTTTTGTAGCAGGCGCGATTAGAAATTGGATTCCGACCGTTTCACCCGGGCGTACTTTCGCAAACGATTCCAAAAATACCGACAAAGGATCGACATTCTTTTCTTCCACATCGGATTCAAAGGACGTGTAGGTTTTAATGGGATACGCATCTTCGCGCGCCAACACCATTTCGGCGCCCCAAATATCCTGCTCCTTTTCGTACATCTCGCGCACGGAATGCGGAAACATTTCGGTATAATCTTTCACTTCCGCGATCTCCACGTCTTTGTAATACGAAAAAAACGCCGCCTCGATAATGTTGCGTTGGGATTTTTGGCAGCGGACATAGAAATGAATTTCACCGCCGAAACTTACGATCTCAAGAGCGTTCCATGTGGTGGTAACTCCTTCGATATATTTTTCGGGAAAATTCCCCGGCGCCGATCCGAAGGTGTGAAGCGTGAGAAAAACCTGTTCCATCGCCTGCGCGCTTTTCAAAATTTCGCGCGGCATTTGGAGTTCTAAAAGGATATATTCGCGGCTGCGCATATATAATTCCTGCCGCCAGAAAATCCACAAATGCTCGAAGAGTGGCAGTAAAATTACAAAAAGCCACAACCACCATGTAGCGTAGAAATATTCCAACATCCGCGCTATAAATGCGGATGTATTCAAAACGGGAAGCGCGACAAACAGTCCTGCAAACCCAAAAAGGATCAAAAACAACATCACCTCCTCTTTCTGGAGAAGCTCCTGAAAGATAATCCAGATTTCCGAGATTAAATGGGAGAGCATCCCTCCTATTATGCCTCTTTCACGTGGTAGCGTCCATCATCCAGACGTTTGAAAAAACGCCGGTTCTGGAGGCCTAACAAAATCGTGTTCTGTTTCAAAATTCTCTGCTTGTTTACGTGGTCCACCACTTGCGTTGCGTGCAAGGGTCCCTGTTTTTTCAAAAGCCGAGCAATCACCTCACGCACGGTACCGGGCTCGAATCCGTGTTCGCGAAGCGCGTACACGCCGCGTCCCACCAACACAAAACGCCCATCTTTAATGAGTTCATTATGCACCGTCTGCACATGCGCAGAATTTTTGTCGATGCCGAGTTTCGCGATATATTTCGCCACATCTTCAAAGTGAAGCGGCTTAGCGTGTTTCTTGAGCGCCAAATAGGCTTTGTCGCGGACGGTTTTCGGTTCAATTTCCGCCCATGCGCGAAGTCCAACGTCGCCGAACACGTTTGTTCCGACCTGCTTCGAGATCGAAAGAAAGTGGCTGGATGTAAAATCTTTGCAATGTGCCAGATACAGTTTTCCGTCCAAGAACTCCTGCTTGTCCGCGCTCTTAAACGATTGAAGTGTCTGTTTTAAAAACTCGAAAAACTTTTTCTTGGATTGTTCCGTTGTGTACCAAAACGCATTCGTGTCATCGGTCTCTTTGTTGAAAAGAGGTTTTCCGGCCGCCACAAACATCAGGTGGAGTTTTTGCTCCGCATTTTTCAGCGTGTTCGCATTCGGAAACGAGTGCTTCACTTCGGCGATCAGCGCGTCATCGCGACGCACGCCGCCTACGCTATCCAGGTAGTTTGCAACTGCCTCCAGAAAATCTCCCGCGCCGCTTTCTACGCGCCCGCGAAGTTTTTTGAGCATCTGCTCTTCAATCTGACGCACACGCTCGCGCGTGATACCAAGCTCGTCCCCAATCGCTTGGAGCGAAACGCGATGTCCGATCTTCAAGCCGAACCGGCCCGCAATTACTCTGCGCTGTTTTGGAGTGAATCCATCAAACAACGCCTCGACGAACTGATCTAAGTTTTTCAGGTTATGTTTCATAATGGTTATAGACTAGCACGTTTGTTATTTTACTGTCAATAGACCCCCAGCCCTCGCAATGCCGCTTAGAAATCTCTCTAGTTTTGGAAGATGAAAAATCTTTATTTTCCTTGCTTTTCTCGACCCCAAAGATACAAGAGCGGGCTTGCGACAAAAATCGAAGAGTACGTACCAAAAATGGTTCCCACAAGAATGGTAAGCACAAAATAGAAAAGCGGAGCGGGGCCAAAGAAGAGCAATGCGATGAGCACCAGAATAAGCGTGAGCGAGGTATTCACCGAACGTGTAAATGTTTCGTTTACACTCTCGTTAAACACGGTCACGAGCGGCAACCGCTTCTGCCCACGTAGCAAATGTTCGCGGATCCGGTCAAACACCACGATCGTGTCATGCACGGAAAATCCCATCACCACCAAAAGCGCCACAATAAAGTTCGTGTCGATCTCTATCCCATGCGTCCACCCAAGAAATGCCAACAGTCCTGTCGGAATGGCAACGTCATGGAACAGAGTGACGAGCGTCACAATGCCATACTTCCACGACTGGATCGGCTGAGACACTTTTCGAAACGCCCACGCAATATAGAGCGAGATCATCACGAGCACGCCACCGATCGCCCACAACGATTTGCGCTGCAACTCGCTTCCCACTGTAGGACCGATATTCGAATAATTTTTTTCATCCACCGTTCCCAGCGTCTGAAGCGCCGCGAGATATGCTTTCCGAGCGCCTTCCTCAAGATGCGGGAGGCGGAGTAAGAATGTTCCGTCATCCATTTTTTTCACAAAGACATCCATTCCTTGCACGGGTCTTAAAACATTTTTAAGCGCTTCCTCCATGACATTACCGCCCAGCCTGACCTGCCACTGTGTGCCGCCGGTAAGGTCGATACCGGGACGAAGACCAAATAGAATCACTAACACGATGCTTGCCAAAACCAAAGCCCCCGAAAATCCAAGAAAATAATTTCTCTTTCCAATGACATCAAATTGCATAAATTTATTTTTGTGATTGAACCGTTGTCGTCCCTTTGTCTTTTAGAAATAACCGGAGCATGGTGCGCGTAATCGTAATCGCGGAAAACATACTCATCACTACTCCCAAAAACAGCGAGAGGGCAAACCCTTTCACAAAACTGGAGGTGAAGTAATACAGCACCGCGGACGTGATCATGGTGCTGACGTTTGAATCCCGGATAGACGGCCACGCACGCTTAAATCCTTCCTCGATCGCGGCCACCCGGCTTAACCCCTTCTTTAACTCCTCTTTCGTGCGCTCAAATACAAGGATATTCGCGTCCACTGCCATGCCAATCGACAAAATGAACCCTGCGATGCCCGCAAGCGTAAGTGTTACCGGGACCATCTTAAATACCGCAAGCGTAAGTGCCACATACATAATAAGGGCAACTGCGGCAAAAATTCCCATCAGATGATAAAACGCGATCATAAAAAGCATAACAATCGCCGTACCGATTAAACCTGCGAACATCGCTTCATTCAAAGACGTGTTGCCGAAATCCGCCGAAACCGTTTGCTGATTGACCAGCTTGATGGGCGCCGGAAGTGCGCCGGCGTTAAACCGTTCCTTGATGCTTTTGACTTCATCGAATGTAAAATTTCCAGAAATCTGAGCGTGCCCTCCGCTGATTTTTGATTGAACCGTAGGACAGTCTGCGGTCACACTCCGAATTTCGTTATCCAAAAAAATACAGAGCCGTTTTCCGATGTTGCGTTCCGTAACGGTCTCAAAAATTTTTGCGCCGTCGTCCGTAAATTCCAGAAGCACCATCGGCGTTCCACCCACATCCCCCTGCCCAATCTGCGCGGACTTCACATAACGCCCCGTCAGTTCCGTAGGAACGAACCGCACCGTACTAGTCCCTTCTTCCACTAGTTCGCGGAAGTCCAGAAGCGGAGTTTGCCCGATCTGTCCTACCGCTTTCGAAATATCGTGAATGCCCGCAAGCTCCACCACCAACCGATTCGTTCCCGCGACTGTTTCGGTGTACACCCGCGGCTCACTCACGCCGAATAAGTTGACGCGGCGCTCGATCACGTCCCGCAAACCCTTCACTACAAAATCTTTGTCCCCGCTGTCCACGCCGGTTAAATCAATTTCATAGGTGAGCACGCTTCCTCCCGCTACGTCGAGCCCTAAACTCCACGGACGCGCGTCGCTTATTTTTTCCCACGCAGGCGGATAATCAAACACGGCCGCGAACACAGAAAGCGAAACAACCACAACAAACAATAAAACTATCTTCCCACGTTTTGGCATAGCATCTAGTGTATAATAAGAATAATGAAACAACAACTCACACTCCTAGTATTGGGGGAAGTATCACGTGCGGTGCGCGGTGAAATCTTTCAGCGCCAACCCTTAAAAAGCGCCCCTCATTACTTCGAAATTTCCGTCCCTAACCAAGTAGTCATCAGCGAGGAAAAAATTTTTGCGGATGGCGCAGAAGCCATTATGCAACTAAAAGGATACCCGCCGGATATTCTTGTACTTCAAACCACCATTGAGGTCCCCGATATTTTCGATCAGAAAAAAGTTTCGGAACTGGAAGACCATATTCTTGAGGAATCCTATAAAATCTTAAAAGAACGCGGCGGCCGCAAAGAAGCGAGTGAAACCTACTCTATCTTTTGCGTCACCGGCTACTCCGGAGATCCAGATCAGTTTGCTGGACACGCGGACGTCATCGCTGCGCTTCTAAAATCCGAAAAGGCGCGGTTGGACCCCGAAGAGGTCGCTTATACCATGTCTGCTCAAATTAAATACGGCAACAACGACGCGGCTGTATTGGATTGGGACGGCGCTTTCTTATTCGACCCAGAAGGCGACATTGAGGCTTCGATTGAGCTTCTGACGCTCGCTAATCTCCAGCTTCTTCGATATCGCATTTTAGATCGTCATCTGGACGACCGTCTGGAACAAATGAAACATCTTGTGAAAACTCCGCCGAAACGTTTCTCTTTGCGTCGCGATAAAGAAGTGGAAAATGGCCTTCGTGGCATTATAAAATCCCGTATGGAATCTATCCAACAGTTTCAAGCGATCGAACGCGACATTAAACTGATTGGCGACTGGTACTTCGCGCGTCTTTACGACATGACATCTAAAAAATTAAAACTGAACGAATGGAGAAATTCCATCCGCGAAAAACTCGACTCCATTGAAGGCATCTATAACATGGTGGCGGAAAATCTTACCATCTCAACCAAAGACCGCGCCGAGTGGATTCAAATTATCGCGTTTTTTATTCTGCAGATTGGCTGGCTCGTACTGATTGTGCTTGAATTTTTCTATTTTACGAAATAAAAAAACAGCCACTATAATTTTGCACGATTCAAGCGCGCCAGGATTTCTTTCTTAAAATCGGTAAATGTATCTGCAATAATTGCTTTGCGGATTTTTTTCATCAGATTGTTGAAAAAGAACACATTGTGGATAGTGGCCGCTCGCGCCGCTTCCGGGTTTTTTTCTTTGAACTGCGCGCATAAGGATCCGCGTGTAACTTTCCATCTGCCACACGCGGAACACATACACCCCTCTCCAAGTGGAGCATCGTTCCCCAACCATTTTGCGCGTTTTATATCATAGCGTCCGTCTAACGTCCAAATACCTCCGTGCCGCGCTTCGCGTGTTGGTATCACACAATCAAATGTGTCTATTCCCGCCTCCACTCCAAGGAACAGATCGTCAATGCGACCCATGCCTAAAAAATGGCGCGGCTTGTTTTCCGGTAAATAAGGAATAACCCAGCCGAGTTCTTTAAAACTCGCTTCCTTTGAATCACCAAAAGAACTTCCGAATGCGCCGCCGATTCCAAATCCGTCAAATGGCAACGCTCCGATGAACTGCGCACTTTCTTTCCGTAAGTCCTCAAATGCTCCACCCTGCACAATTCCGTAGAGCATTTGGTCATCGCGTGTTTTTACATCCAAACATATGCGCGCCCATTTGTGCGTGCGCCCTAATGCGCGGCGCGTGTATTCCTTATCATGGAGTGGCGATGTGCACTCATCGAATGCCAAAATAATATCCGCGCCCAATTTTTCCTGAATGGCAATCGAAAGTTTCGCATCTAAGAAAAACTCTGGCCCATCCGGCATTTCACGAAACCATGCGCCATCGTCCGTGATACGAACCAGATTCGGTCGACTCTCCTGTTTTGCCAACCCAACTTTCCCGACTTTTCCTATGCCATGTTCACGCGCGAACCCCATAGAAAATACCTGGAATCCCCCGCTATCGGTCATAATAACGCCGTCCCAGCCAAGCTTTGTATGAAGCCCGGGAAATTTCTGAAGCTCATCTCCTAACGTCCGCCACAAGTGGTACGTATTCGAAATCACCATCTGGGTTCCAGAGCGTGTTATGTCTTGGGGCATAAGACAGCGCACTTCAGCATGTGTCCCAACAACCACATAAGCCGGGGTCTCAACAATTCCATGCGGAGTTGTTAAGGTACCCAAGCGTGCCTTCGTTTTTGAATCGTGTTTTTTTACTTCAAATCGATGCATGTATTATCTGATAGTTCCGATAAGTGTATGAAAAATGTAAGCATTTTCAAGTATTGATGGGATATTAATAAATTAAATCTACTGTGCCATAATTCGCTCAGTAGCTAAGAATAACAACTGAGAGGAGTAGAAAATGAAACAAGGCGATAAAGTAATCTGCGTGAACGGAAAATTTGAATCGCGCGAGACAGATCCGTTTACCAAAGAACAACTAAATCTTCCCAAAAATGGGAGAGTCTACACCGTACGTCAAAAAGTTGAAACTGACTATGGATTTGGTATTCGGCTTGTCGAGGTAATAAACAGTAGGTTTTATCACGATCAAGGTGGGCTCCAAGAGCCATCCTTTGATGTTAACCGATTTGAGCTTTGTTCATAATACAAAGTGCTCCACAGTGGGGCACTTTTTTATTTATGATCTTTTAATATGCTTCAATGCGTAATCCATGTTCGCATTCACCTTTTTGCCGGGGTTAAAGATATTCTGCGGATCAAAAATGTTTTTTATCTCTTGAAATATTTTATAAACCTCCGCTCCGAACATCTGTTCCAAGTACGGACTACGAATCAGTCCGTCATTGTGCTCTGCAGTGATCGACCCCTTATATTTTAAGACTAAATCATACACCTCATCCATGGCGGGCTTTATTTTTGCGCGTTCGGATGCTTCCCCAAGCCGCATGAGCGGAATCACGTGAAAATTACCGTCCCCTACATGCCCCGCGATGGTGTAGAGTAGTTGGTATTTTTCTCCTATCGCATAAAGCTTGGGTAGGAACTCCGGAAGATACTCCGGTTTTACGATAATATCATCGATAAAGGGCGCCGTCTGCATGCCTTTCACTTTTTGGCGGAGTAGATTAAAGCTTTCGCGCCGAATCGCCCAATATTTTGCAGCCGCTTCTTTTGTCAGCGCCACTCGTGTTTTCACGCCTAATGACTTTAGCTTTGCCTCAAGCTCCATGATTTTTTTCTCGACTTCTTCTTTGGTACGCTCTTCAAACTCTATCATCATCACTAATTTTGGCATACCTTTTGTCACTACCATCCAAAACTCCGGCAAAAATGCGAGAACAAGCGAAAATGGATTTTTTGCCAAGATTTTCACGAAACCCCATAAAAATTTCATCGCTAAGCGCAGCGTATGATCATCAAACGACTCAAAGCTCGAAGGTTCATACGGAAGTACCGCGTTTACAATGTCCGCTATTTTTTTCAGGTCGTTTAAAAATACCACCAACATTCCGGAACAAGGTTTTTCCTTCACGGAAATTAATTTAAATGTCGCTTCGGTGACTACCCCGAGTGTCCCTTGGGAACCCACTAGAAGCTTCGTGAGATCGAACGTATTCCGATCCCATACATCCCAGATATTATATCCGGCAGAATTTTTAGAAACGTCCGGTTTTGCGTTTTTTACCGTATCGTAATTTTTTTCCAAGAGCTCGCGCACCTTCCGATACAGCTCACTTTCAAACGTGTTTTCCGCAATTTTCTTTTTAAGTTCCTCTGCGTTCATCGGTTTCACTGCATACTCCTCACCATCCGTAAACACAACTTTCAGCGCTGTCACATAATGGTGCGTCTTTCCGTAGATCAGCGATTTTTCGCCGCCCGAGTCGTTCGCAACCATACCCCCGATGGCACAAAGATTCCGGGACGCAGGGTAGGAAGGCAGCAAATACCCCCTCTTCAGCGTCTCCAGCTCGAAATCGCGATAATAAACACCGGGCTCCGCAACCGCATATCCCATCGCAGCCCCTTCCATCGTGATAATACGATCTCCCACTTCTTTTATTGAATTCATGTGCCGTGTGAAATCCATCACAATGGATTCCGTAAGCGGACCGCCGCTCATGTCCGTTCCTGCAGAACGTGCGGAAAGCGAAAGGGTGGGATCATCTTTTTTATGCGACGCCATAAACTTCACTAAGTTCTTTACATCTCCGCTATGTTTCGGGAATGCCACAACAGCGGGCCGGATATCAAACAAGCTCGCGTCACGGCTGTAATATTCAAGGGTTGCGTTATCTTCTGCCATCTCTCCTTCTAAAAATTTCTGTATCTCTTGTGCGAGCATCGTATTCATTATATAGTGGAATTATGAGCCATGAAATACCGGAGATCACCATGGGTGACATATCACGGGGAATTCTAGAGACAGCGAAAAAGAAGATAGAGGCGGAGGGAATCAATCCTGCAGATATCGGAATTATCGGCCAGAATTTTAGCGCAGAAATCGCAACTGCAATTGCGGTTACGGAATCTGGGCGTGGAAAACCGGCGGCACAAGAATTAGCGCATTATCTATTAGACGATTTGGAACGTGGTATGGCGGACCTACTCCCGGAAGAAGCCACTCAAGCCACGCGCGAGTATCTCAAAAAATATTACAACGGAACCGAAGCATAGAACCTCCGCTGTCATGCGGTGGTTTTTTTATTGTAGAGAACGCGCGCCACGGAGCGCGCGGTGATAAGTAATTGCAAATCGATGCGCCTCATCACGCGCGCGAATCAGTGTTTTCTCGGAAATTCCCCCTGGAATGGTCCCGATAAACTCATTTTTCTTCCGCTTGGGACCCTTTGCGATACCAACGATCGGAATCCGAAATCCCGCCTCATCCAGCGCCTCGCGACCGGCATTCACCTGTCCCTTGCCACCATCAATCAACATCAAAGTGGGAAGCGGCCACTCGTTATGCCGGAAACGCCGCCGAAACACTTCTTTCAGCATCCCCACATCGTTCGCATTTTTGAACGTTCGTATTTTGAATTTTCGATATTGTTCCTGATTCGCTTTCCCGTTTGTAAACACAACCATGGATCCAACCGCGGAATCTCCCGAAAGATTTGAGATGTCATATCCTTCAATGCGGGAAGGCTCTGGGAGTGCTCCGGGAAGTCTGATGTCCGCATCACGGATAAGCGCAACATCCTGTATATGTTTCAGTGAAAAAATCTGTCCGCGCAGTTTTGCGGCTTTTTCAAATTCCAATGCTTTGCTTGCACGATTCATTTCTCCCTCCAGTATTTTTATAATTCGTTCTTTTTTGCCCTCGAAAATAAGTTGGATGCCGCGTATCGTTTTTGCATAGTCGCGTTTGGAAACCGTCCCCATACAAGTACCTGGGCAGAGTCCGATCTGGTGGTCAAAACAGGGTTTTGAGAGCGCGCTAACGACTGCATCGGGATGCATATTCCACGGGAAAATGCGCCGCAGAATGCGGAGCGCCTCGCGAATACTCGCTCCGGAGATAAAGGGGCCGTAATGGATCCCACTCGCCGCTTTTTTTTCCTTCCCCCGCACCAATAGCACACGCGAGAACGGCTCTTTGGTGATTTCCACAAACAAAAAACTTTTGTCGTCTTTTTCGAGGATATTATACGGCGGCTGATATTTTTTAATGAGCTTCGCCTCCAAAATAAGCGCTTCGAGTGCTGTGTCGGTTTTTTGGTAATCAATGGAGCGAATCTTACTCACCATCTTCTTGACACGATAATCGTGCGGCCGTAAAAAATAACTGGAAACTCGCCGCTTTAAATTCGCCGCCTTCCCAATGTATAACAAGCCGCCCCGCGCATCTTTCATCAAATACACGCCGGGGGTTTCCGGAAATCTTTCGTAAAGCGTTTCGATTTGGGTTGACATAATTATACTCGGGGGAAATACTATAACCAGCTTCAGAGTATCAGATATTCTTTTAAAAACAGAGGGTGTTGAATTATGAATTATATTATTTATGCTGGCGTTGTGATAGGCGCTATTCTGTTTGTTTGGTCCGGCTTTATCGGTGGAATCCAAGAAAAAGACCGCAGTGATACCGACCCGGACGTCAATGATCTTCCAATATAGCAAAAACCCCCATATTAGTGGGGGGTTTTATTCAATCCTGCGGACTACCCTTGGGATTCATTTTCCTCATCTGATTTTTTGGAGAAGATTCATCCGATAGAGAAATACGTCCTTGCTTGTTAGACGTGTCTCCCCCCGCTTTTTTTCTCCAAATAAGCGGAAGGAGATAAAAAGAGAAAAGGTAGAGCGCGAGCAAAATCACGAAGAACCACACAAAACGAGCTGGGCCTGACAGAAAACAAATTAAGCTGGACATAATTCCTCCAATGAATTCACAAAAAAGCTAAATTTAGCTTAATCCTGTTCTTTAAAGTTGTCAACGAAAAGTTATAAAACCTTCTTTAAATATGCCCCTGTAGCGCTCCGCGCTTTGCGGACGATATCTTCCGGCGTACCCGCGCCAATCACCTCACCGCCCTTGTCCCCGCCATCGGGGCCTAGATCGATTACCCAGTCCGCTGTTTTAATGACATCCAGATTATGTTCGATGACGACAACTGTATTCCCACGCTCCACCAGTCGCTGAAGCACATCAATAAGCTTCTGCACATCCGCAAAGTGAAGTCCAGTGGTCGGCTCATCCAACAAGTAAAGCGTCTTGCGCGTATCGCGTTTCCCCAATTCCGCCGAGAGTTTGATGCGTTGCGCTTCCCCGCCGGAAAGCGCCGTGGCGGACTGCCCGAGTGTCAGATATCCCAAACCTACCTCATCCAAAATCTTCAACCGATCATAGAGCCACGGAATTTCACGGAAAAATTCAACCGCCTCTTCGATCGTCATCCGTAAAACTTCGTAAATGTTTTTGCCTTTGTAATCCACTTCCAGAGTTTCGCGGTCAAAACGTTTCCCTTTGCAAATATCACAGGTCACGTACACAGTCGGTAAAAAATGCATCTCAATCGCAATCATTCCATGTCCTTCGCAGTTTTCGCAGCGTCCACCACGAACATTAAAACTGAACCGGCCCGGCTTGTATCCGCGTACGCGAGCATCTTCGGTTGCCGCAAACAAATCACGGATATACCCCCACGCACCAACATAGGTTGCGGGATTGGAACGCGGCGTTCGACCGATTGCGGACTGGTCGATGTTGATAACGCGATTGATATACTCCAGCCCCAAAATCGCTTTATGGGCACCCACTTTATACAAAGCACCGTTGAATTTATTCGCGAGCATTTTATAAAGAACGTCATAGATAAGTGTACTTTTCCCAGAACCGGATACACCCGTAATGGCGGTAAAGCGGCGCAGAGGAATATCCACATCGATATTCTGAAGATTATTCGCGGTAAGCCCGCGCAACTTTATATGCTCATGGTCGCGACTGACTTTCCGTCGCGTCTCCGGAACCGGGATAAATTCTTCCCCACGCAGATAATCGAGCGTCAGTGATTTTATTTTGGTGTTTTTTAAGATCTCCGGAATCGGCCCCTCCGCCACAATATGCCCACCGTGAATTCCTGCGCCCGGACCGATGTCCACTAGATAATCGCTTTCGCGAATGGTTTCTTCGTCGTGTTCCACCACCAAAACCGTATTGCCTAAATCCCGAAGTTCTTTCAGCGTTTGAATGAGTTTTGCGTTGTCACGTTGATGAAGTCCAATAGTGGGCTCGTCCAAAACATAGAGCGTCCCCGTAAGCCGCGAACCGATCTGCGAGGCAAGGCGGATGCGCTGTGCCTCTCCGCCCGACAATGTTCCCGCCCGGCGCTCGAGCGTCAGATAATCCAGTCCCACGTCCAGCATAAATTTGAGCCGACTTTTTATCTCGCGAAAGGGGGCTTCGGCGATTTCCTTGCTTTGTTTCGAAAGCGCTACTGCACCGAAAAATTTGATTGCCTCCGCGATAGATAGTGCCGTTACCGAAGCGATATTTTTCCCGGCAATCAGAACGCTTAATGCTTCCTCCTTGAGGCGTTTTCCGGCGCATGCACCGCAAATTTTTTCGGAAAAAATAGTTTCTACACCGAGCCCATTGCATGCGGGGCACATTCCAAATGGACTATTGAACGAAAAGAGTCGCGGTTCGATCTCGGGAAACGAAAACCCGTCATTCGGGCAGGTGAACTGCGCGGAAAGTGAAACTTCTTTGTCGGTCAGAATGGTTACTACGTCGTGTCCATACCTCAAGGCCGTTTCAACCGCCTCCGAAAGACGCAAGCGATTTTCCTTATCCTTAAAATCCATCCGGACCGGAATGCGATCCACCACCAAATCAATCGTGTGCTGTTTATAACGGGAAATCTCCATACGATCGCGCAACGAATAATAGATGCCGTCCACGCGTACTTCCGAAAAACCGGAATTCAGAAAATCGTAAAGTAACTGATAGTATTCCCCTTTCCGCCCGCGCACGACCGGCGCTAAAATCACCAAATTTTTGTCGTTTGTGCTTTCTCCCGCAAGTTCGGCGACCAAATCCACGATTTCCTCATTGGTTCGTTTTTGTATCTCACGTCCGCATCTCGGGCAGTGGGGTTTGCCGATGCGTGCAAACAGAACACGAAGATAGTCGTAAATTTCGGTGATAGTCGCCACCGTAGAGCGCGGATTTGCGGAGTGGCTTTTTTGATCTATGGAAATCGCGGGCGATAATCCCTCGATCTCATCCACGTCCGGTTTATCGAAACGGCCTAAAAACTGCCGCGCATAGGCGGAGAGCGACTCGATATAGCGGCGTTGCCCTTCCGCAAAAATAGTATCGAACGCGAGCGACGACTTACCGGACCCCGAAAGGCCGGTAAAGACCGTCATTTTCCCTCGCGGAATGGAAAGGGAAATATTTTTCAGGTTGTGCTCCCGAGCGCCTTTTATGATTATTTTATCTTGCATACTATTTATTTTGCCCGTCCTGAGCCCGTCGAAGGATCCTGCATAACAGCAATGCCCCGAGGTTCAAATCCCTGGGGGTATGTATCCAACATTAGGGAAAGTGGGCGTGTTAGTCAAATATCATAACCCAAAACATCAACCCGTCCATATCAAAAATTACCGCTTTGATCATTTCACTACCGCGTAATGGAGTTGAATTGTGTCCGCGTTGAGCATGCGCGAACCGAGTAATTTTAATTCGAATTCAAAATCCGAATCGGCAAAAACTTTTATTCCCCGACCAAAAACGAGCGGCTCTACATCGAGATATATTTCATTAATCAGCCCATCTTTCATAAAAGAGCTATTTAATTCCCCGCCTCCCGCAAGAAAAGCAGATTCAAATCCTTTTGCTTCCAACATTTTTAAAATCTCACAAGGAGCACGATCTGTAAAAAGCACTCTCTTTTCTCCCCACGTGTTTTTGATTTTTTCTTTTGTTGCAACAACATTAAGTGCGCCAGAAAAGGGAAAATAACCGTATTTTGATGCCTCGCGAAACGTATTTTTACCCATAATAATATTCCCAACTTTTTTACTCTGCTCAAAGAAACCTTGGATGTCTTCCTCGGACGTCCATTCGGAATTACCGTCGCTTTTGGCAATATAACCGTTAATAGAAATTCCCATGTATAAAACGACCTTCATTGTGATTGAGACATATCGTTTATTTTAACTAATAATATTGATTATTTATCGGTTAACTCCAATAAAACTTTTGCAGCATTCCACATTTCCGACTCCCCTTTCATTTTCAAATCATACCACCACTCGGCGCCCCACAGATAGAAAGTGTCGAGGCCCGTCCGTTCCGCATAATCGATAACACTCCGAAACTGCTCGGGAGTCATCGTTTTAACTTGTTCTTCGCGCGACAAAAAATATAAAAGTGTTTGCCCCCACGGTTCGGCCTGAAGTTCTCCGTTAATTACTTTTTTACCGAATAATATATCCACCAACCACGCCTTCCGTCCGTAAAAAATCGCCGGAATGGGATAGGTCACATAGCGATTGAGCGGCTCAAACCATAATTTTCGGTAAAGCGTCGTTCCTACAATATCGCCCAACTGTGCCGCTTTCCACCATAACGATCCTTCGCCGGAATCCGTAATGACGACCGGATGCACGGGATCCAGTTGTTTTACGAGTGCAATTTCACGCTTGAAAAATGCCTCGTCATACCACGGGCAATCACCGAACACGAACATTGCCTCATTTTCCACCTGCCATGCCAATAGTGCCTTTGAATTTTTATACCGCTCCACGGTTGTGGAGAGTAATTTTAGAATCTGTTCCTGCTGGACGGTTTTGTCCATCGATTTCGCCCACTCCGGCAGATGACATTCCGGCCAGCGGCCTGTTTTCATCCCAATGACCACGATTGCATCCGCTTTATTTTTTTCGGTCTCCGAAAGTTGAAAATCCAAATCGTCAAAAAAAAATGAGTCTGCTTTCGGCTCCAAATTTTTCCATGCCGCGAGAATTTTCACGTGCTTCACCTTTAAATCTTCAAAAAGCCCCGCATACGCTGCGCGCCAGTCCAGTCCAAACCCTTCCGCATGTTCCTTGGAAAAATTAACGCCCCACGTTATTTTAGCGGGTATGGGAGCGCGACCGACAAAAAAGAAGGAAAAAGGTAGAACCAATAGGATACCGAGTGTGATGCCTATTTTTTTCAGTATAGTTTTCATCACGATGTTCCTCCCGATTTGAACGCAAGAATCGCCACACCGACGACAATCAGAACTATACCTATTATTTTATTGACCGTGATCTTTTCGCGAAACGCTCCCGCAAGGTATTTTGAGAATAAATATCCCAGGATCACGATAAATGCGTACTGGACTCCCTGAAGCGCATTTACAAACGCTGAGTATCTGGGTGGTGCGACATAAATCGCTGCACTCTGAAGAAGTGACGCGCCGGCGCTCAACCCCTGAACACCAAAAAACAGGAACGGGGCCCGTGACCTCTGCGCTTTTTCGTTTTTCTTTCCGAAAAAGGATCTTATATCTCCACGTACGACGGGAGATAACATCCAAATGACCACGGCGCACGCGATTGAGCCAAGTTGATACCAAAGCAGCCCGCCCCAAAACGACATCAGAGAATAAGCGACTTTAAGCAACGCAAATGATCCCCCGAAAAAAAGTGATGCAAGAAACGCCCGCAAAAGCACCGCCCCGGAAAAGGTTATGCCTTTCTCCTTGCTCAAAAGCACCAAGCCAAAAACAAGCGTTACGAATGCAACGCCCGTCAGAATATCAATCGAACGTGCTTCTGGGAGCATCAAAAAAACGAATAAAAACGTGGCAATCGGGACCAGTCCACCCGTCGCCGGCACAATACGCGAGACTTCAAAATCCCGGATCCCCCGGTAATAGGGAATTAGTGCAATAATAAAACTCGCGCCCGCGATCATAGCAATCCACCACGCTCCCTGTGGAACGGGAAAACCCAAAAACGGTATCCCTAATAGCAATAAAGTGCCCAATAACCCGACAGACGTCGCGTACGTTTCCGGCGTTTTTAGAGGTCCCACCAAAAGTGCTTTGTCCCCCATCGCGACGATGGCAAACAAAAGATACGCTCCGATTGCAAAAAAAAGCCAGGTCATGCGTTAATGGGATTCCACATACTCCATAATATTTTTCGCTCCGTTCCGTTCCATTTTTTCAAATCCCGCTTTCGCGGCCCGCGAAAAACTTCCGCTGTCGAGCTGCTTCAGGAACCACTCTTTAATAGTATAACCTCCCGGCTGATCCATGCCTGACCCCAGTTTTAAAAGCCACTCGCGGTTGCGGATTTCTTGCGCCCCAATGGGAGACGTCATAACAATCGGCAGCCCAAGCGCGGCATAAAAGGAAAGTTCCGATGGTTTCGTCCATAAAATATCCGTTCTTCGCAATAAATCGTTGAGCGTCGAAAAGAAATTCATGCTGTGGTCAGCGCGCACGACCGCCACCCGCGCTGACGTCAATCCTTCGTGGTCGCGCAACCGTTCAAACTTTCGCGCGACATCTTCGCGTTTCCCCGCGATTAAATTCACCGCTACGCGACCTTCGCGGATCAACGGTGCAAAACATTCGATCAGTTCTTCTCCGGTCTCCACCTGCGCCCCCGCCCCACCTACGACAAAGGTAATAGTAATCGGATGCCCGTTTATTTCCGTGAAACGCGTCATGCGAGATTTGAAATCAGTTTCCGCGTTTTCAGTAAGGAGCACGGGAAGAGGAAACCCGCTGATGACGATACGTTTCGACGGCACCCCGTACTTTTCAAGATGCCGTGCCGCATACCCTGTGGACGCAAAATAAATAAAACGATTAACCAACGGATTTTGAGAAACCCATGCGCGGGAAATATCAGAATCTGTCGTCACAACATACGTCTGTCCCGGATATTTCCAAACATCCGCCATATGCGCCACGGTAAAAAAAGTGGCCACAAGCGGCGCAGGATTTTTAGAGAGTTTTTGAATCAAATGTCTGCCGAACCCCGAACGAACGTACCGGTAAATCTGACGCAATTGAAACGTTGTTTTTCGTTCATCGCGCGGATCGTCAATATCATGAATCGCCTGAAAACGGTCAAAAATCCGGAACAGTCCTTCGCCGACAGACCCTCCACGTTCCTTTATGCGTGAAATCGCATAATAACCGGACTCCATGCTTTTCCATCGCTTTCTGTCCGCTTCCGGAATCCCATTATAATCGTTCGCGATAATAATTTGGCCGTCGAACGCAATCGGAAGAAGCGGCAATGCTGCGCGCTCGTGTCCATAGCCCATATTCACCGTCACCACCCACGCTTTTTTCACTTGCTTTCATTATAGCCAAAAACCGTCCTGAATGTATCGAAGGACGGATTTTATTTTTCTTTCGGAATCTCCTTTTTCGGCTTCCCTTTCCGTAACAGGTTTATTTCATCCCTTAAAATAGCCGCCAATTCAAAATCCAAACGAGCCGCCGCGTCGCGCATTTCGCGCTCTTTGATTTTCAGTAAATCGCTCAAAGCCTTTTTCGATTTCGGAATTGGTTTTATTTCAAGCGATAAAATTTCCTCAACCGGCAAAATATCCTGAATCGCCCTTTCGATCGTTTTCGGAGTGATGTGATGCTTTTTGTTGTACTCCAGCTGGATCGTGCGCCGCTGGTTCGTCACATCAATCGCGCGCTTCACAGAACCTGTCTCTGTATCCGCGTACAAAACCACCTCTCCGAATACATTGCGCGCCGCACGGCCGATCGTCTGTACCAACGATGTCTCACTGCGCAAAAATCCTTCTTTGTCGGCGTCCAGTATCGCCACCAGGGATACCTCCGGCAGATCTAGTCCTTCGCGTAAAAGATTCACGCCGACTAAAACATCAATCGTGCCTTTGCGGAGGTTTGTGAGAATACGAATTCGATCCATGGTTTTTACATCGCTGTGCAGGTATGCCACTTTCATTTTTGACTCTTCCAAATATGCGGAAAGGTCCTCCGCCATCTTTTTGGTAAGCGTAGTTACTAATACGCGCTCTTTCCGCTCCACTCGTTCCTTGATACGGAAAATCAAGTCATCCACCTGCCCGCGTGCCGGACGCACCGTGACTTTCGGATCTACCAATCCCGTAGGACGAATAATCTGCTCTACAATCTGTTCGCTATGTTTTTTTTCGTAATGGCTCGGCGTTGCGGACGTATAGATGCGCGCACCCACTCTTTCTTCGAACTCTTTGAAGCGAAGGGGGCGGTTGTCCGCGGCGGAAGGCAGACGAAAACCGTACTCAATAAGGGTTTTCTTGCGCGACGCGTCGCCCGCATACATCCCTTCCAGCTGGGGAATGGTGACATGGGACTCGTCAATGACGGTCAAAAAATCTTTGGGGAAATAATCAAGTAAGGTGTCCGGCGGCTCTCCGGCGGTGCGGCCTGAAAGTGGCTGTGAATAATTTTCAATGCCGTGGCAGTATCCCACCTCACGAATCATCGCCAGGTCAAATCGCGTGCGGCGCTCCAGCCGTTCCGCTTCCAAATATTTTTTCTCTTGTTCGAATTTGACGAGCTGATGGTTCAGTTCTGTCTCAATCAATTTTACCGCGTGTTCACGGTTCATAAGCGGCGTAATAAAATGCTTCGCGGGCGCGATATAAATTTCTTTCAACTTCGGGGTTCTGCCGATTTGGAATCCTTTCACGGGATCGACTTCATAGATCTCCTCGATGATTTTGTTTTGAATGGAACCCCCCGGACTGTTTTTTAATTTAAAGACATAGATCACTTCCCGATCCGACGGCATAATTTCCCAATTATCGCCTCTCAAACGAAACGTGCCGCGTTTTAAATTCGAGGTAGTTCTCGCAAACTGCAACTCAATAAGTTTTTTGATGAATGTGCTTCGGTGAATGAAAGTTCCGATTTTGAAATGAAAAATATTCTCGGCATAGATTTCCGGCGCTCCCAGGCCGTAAATACACGAAACGGACGCGACCACAATCACGTCTTTGCGCGTTAGGAGCGCGGTCGTGGCCGCATGGCGCAGACGGTCGATTTCCTCGTTGATCATCGCCTCCTTGCCGATGTAGGTATCGGTCGTGGGCATATACGCCTCCGGCTGGTAATAGTCGTAATACGATACGAAATAATTCACGGAGTTTTTGGGGAACAGTTCGCGGAATTCGTTGCAAAGCTGGGCCGCAAGCGTTTTGTTGTGTGCAATCACCAACGTCGGTTTTTGCACGCACTCAATCACATTCGCGACCGTGAACGTTTTCCCTGAACCCGTGACGCCCAAAAGCGTCTGATGAGTATATCCTTTGCGGAGGCCCTGGACCAACGCTTCAATAGCTTTCGGCTGATCTCCAGCTGGTTTGTTTTTTGAAATCAATTTAAATTCCATGGATCATTCAACCTTAAGATGAGTTCGATGCAAAATCAAATAGAAAAATTGCGAAAAGAAAACGCACATGCTTTACTGATAATAGTTCTCTACCAACGGATAGGAAAAGGATATGAATCCAACAGAAGTTCGATACTGCCCAAAATGCAGAGAGAGAAAAGAATGTTCAACGTTTGTCTATATGGGTGCGACAAACTACTCGCTTCAAAGCTTGGATTTTGCATACTTTCTTTGTAATAGATGCAAAGCGGTTCATGTAGACCCGAAACTCTTAAGAAAAGTGATCCAAACTTGGAAATCGGGAAAAACGTATTTACCGTCAGTTCAGTACATGCACGAAGAAGTTATGAACGCTCTCAAAAAAACTTTTTGTAAAGGGTATACTTTTATAAAATTTCCAAAAAATCTTCCTAATGAAAAATAACGCCACATTTTATGTGGCGCTTTTTATTAAGTTATTTGGCTGCCCGGCGCCACCTCTTTATCCGGCACTAAAAGCACCGCCCCGCCTTCTGTATTATGTGCGGCAAGAAGCATCCCCTGACTTTCAAGTCCCGCCATCATGCGCGGGGCAAGATTTGCAACAATAATAATTTGCCGCCCCACAAGGTCTGCTGGTGAATACTGCTTTGCGATCCCTGCCAAAATCTGCTTTTTTTCCGTTCCGATATCAACCATAAGTTTTACCAATTTATCGGAGCCCAATACAGCTTCAGCTGATTCTATTTCTCCAACCCGCAACTCCAATTTTTTAAAATCTTCGAACTCAACCATAAGGATATAGTACTATTCATAGCGCAGGGCCTCAATCGGGCTCTTTTTTGACGCTTGCCGCGCTGGATAAAGCCCGAACACAACGCCCGTGAACGTCGCAACCGCAACGGAAAGCAGGATCGCATTCGGCGGGAGCGAGAAGACCCAACCGGTTGAAAGAAACCGCGAGAGCGCGAAATAAATCGCCACGACCAATCCTCCGCCGATCAAAATACCCCCTATACCGCCAGCGCTTGTCAAAATAACCGACTCCCACAAAAACTGCGTCAAGATATCCTTGTCCGTTGCCCCAACCGCTTTGCGCAGACCGATCTCTTTCGTTCGCTCCACAACCGATACCAGCATGATATTCATAATTCCGATTCCCCCGACCACAAGCGAAATAAACGCGATGGAAGTAAGAAACATCGTAAGAATAGAAGTTATGTCCCCGAGAAGCGAAACAATATCTTCTTGCGAGCGCACGGTAAAATCGTCTTTATTTGGATCGGTGATGCTGTGTGTCTGGCGCAAAATGGACGTCACGCGTGACTTTACGTAATCTGTGTTGTACGCGCTGTCTGCCTCCATAAAAATAGAGGCGTTGTAATAATTGATTCCGAGCAGCTGTTTCTGCGCAACAGTGATCGGAACGGCTACCAGGTCGTCATAATTCACGCCAAGCGGTCCCGACCCTTTTTCTTTCAAAATACCGACCACAGTGAATGAAATGGTATTCAGGCGAAATGATTTCCCAATCGGGTCCATCTCTCCAAAAAGCGTTTTTGCGATATTCGAACCCATGACCGCCACACGGCCGAACGAATCTACCTCTTCCTTCGTGAACGCGCGTCCTTTTGAAAATTCTAGATTGATAATCGAGAAAAATTCCTCCGGGTATCCGCCGTAGACAACGCTTACGTCATTTTGCAGATAAATGGCGCGCGCCTGGCCGTGCACTTCCGCGGCCGCCCGCAGGATGGAGGGTTCCCGCCGAAGCGCCTCCAAATCGCGCTCGGTAAGCGTTTTAATGACGATGCCCTGCACCGAAGGCGGAGGAGCGAACCGGGAACTTTTGTTCGCGCCCGGAACGACAAAAACCAGATTGGAACCGATGCCTTTGATCTGCCCCAAAATCAACTTCTGCGCAGAGTCCCCCAAGGACATCAACAGGATTACGGACGCGATTCCGATCACGATGCCAAGCATGGTAAGCGCGGAACGAAGCCGCGCGTGCCGAACCCCCAACAAAGCCGTCCGTAATGAATCGCGAAACCGCATGCTATTTGAAAAATTCTTCCGAGGAATTCCGCTGATGCATGATCGGCCCATCATACTCGATTTTCCCGTCCAGTAGCTTAATGAGGCGGCGCGCAAACTCTGAAGTGTAGGTTTCATGCGTCACTAAAATTACCGTTTTCCCATTTTTGTTCAAAGTTTTTAAAATACTCATGACCTGCGCCCCCGACTGCGAATCAAGATTTCCCGTCGGTTCATCCGCAAAAATAATGCCGGGGTCATTCACTAATGCCCGCGCAATCGCGACGCGCTGCTGCTGTCCGCCCGAAAGACGCCCTGCTTCAACCCATAATTTTTCTTCGAGCCCTACCGCGCGCACCGCTTCTTCAACCAGATGTCTGCGCCTGCCGTGGGGAACGTCCGAATATAAAAGCGGCAATTCGACATTTTCGAACACACTTGAACGTGACAGAAGATTGAAGGACTGAAACACGAATCCCATCTCTTTGTTGCGGAAAAAAGCCAGTTGGTCGTCCGATAATTCCTCCATTCGTTTCTGAAGCACAACATAAGAGCCCGCTGTGGGACGATCCAGAAAACCCATCACGTGCAGAAGCGTGGACTTCCCAGATCCCGAAGGACCCATAATAGCCACGAATTCCCCTTTTTGGATTTCAAACGAAACACCACGGAGTGCCTGTGTTTCCACGCCGTCCACGTTGTATGTTTTTTCGATATTTTTTACTGCAATCATTATTATTTACCGTTCTTCAGCCCGATATTCAAAACCGCATCCCCTTCTTTGACCCCCGAAAGGACTTCCACAAGGCCGTCTTCGCTTCGCACACCCAGTGTTACAGAAATCTCCAGTGTTTCTTTCCCACTTTTTATTTTCACGAACGTTCCCGCATCTTTTTCCAAAATGGCATACTGCGGAAGCGTAAGCACGTTTTCTTTCCGGAGCGTTTCAATGGCGAGATTCGCGGTAAGTCCGCTTTTAAAGCGCGCGTCCGCATTGCCGGGAATTGCCTTTATTTTAAAATTTGCAACCCCGTCAATCACGGTTTCCGCCGGATCGATATGGGAAAGCGTCGCTTGAAAAGTATTTCCCGGAAGCGCGTCCACGGTAACCCACACAATGTTTCCAAGGGCGATTTTTCCCACATCAACCTCGGGGACATTTGCCTCGATCTCCAGATTATTTTGGGACATAACGGCGACAATGACGCTGTTCGGAGAAATAATTTCTCCAACTTTCGCGTCTTGCCGCGTCACCATACCGTTGATCGGCGATCGCAACACCGTTTTTGCCATCTGTGCGCCGATGGTCCTGACATTTGCCGCCGCCTGTTCCACCTGTGCCTCTTCGGCGGCAATCTCTTCTGGTGTAGCCCCCGCTTTGGAGAGCGCATATTTGTCTTCCGAAACTTTTAAGTTCGCTTCCGCGGACTTGAACCCTTCGCGCGCCGCACTAAGTGCCGTGATGGCGGTACTTACAGAAGAAAGAGCGGATGATACATTCGCTCTCCATCCATCAATTGTTGCCTGCGTCAAAGACCCTGACGGCACCACGGTATTCAACGCGAACGCGGCCGTGCTTACCATGTCCCGCGTGGATACAAGATTATTCTGCGCCGTCGTGTCGTATGCCATAAGATCACCCGTCTCCATAAATGTCTGAAGAGAACTCCCCCACAGAACGAACGGGGATTCGAGCGCGAGACGCTTTGCTTCAATATTAACTTTTATTTGAGAATCCGAAACCGAAAAAAGAAGCTGGGGTAATGTACGCGGATTTAAGAAAAAGGAGTCCAGTTTATTGCGTATCGCATCATTTGCCTTTGCATACGCATCCTGCACTGTGTCTCGAAATGTCTGTCGCGCTTCCGTGAGTGTTACTTGTGCACTCGCGATCTCGGCTACGAAAACATTCAACTCTTCCGAACGTGTGCCTTTCCGCAGCTGATCCAACTTTGCCTGTTCTCTGGCAACGGTGGCGCTCGCTTCCGAAAACTGTGCCGAAAGCTCGCTCTGATCCAATACCACAAGTGTCTGCCCCGCGCTTACTGTGTCGCCCACACTCGCCGAAACCCGAACCACGCGCCCAGTCCGCTCAAACCCCAACTCTACACTTTCCGCGGGTTTAAACTGGCCCGTTACCCGAACCTGCTGGATTACCGTTCCTTTTTTAACTATTAAAAAATCTTCGCTCGGTGCTTTTTTGAATACACCACTTGCATAGAGAATAATGCCCATTGCCACCGCGAGAAGAAGAATTCTCCATGGACGACAAAAAAACCTGAATATTTTTTTCATAGAACGCATATATATTGTATGCGGTGAAAATTTGTTTTACAAGAAAAATACGAATTAATTTTTTGGAAATGGCTCGTACGCGTTTCTGTCGATCGTCCGCGTAAAACAGGTGCGCCCGACACCATGTTCCCAATCCCACATCCCAGCATCCCCTCCCGCGCCTACTGGGACAGGTTTCGGAAAAGACATTATTCCAGATACATTCCCCGACTGCGCAAAAGTGGCACAGAGTGTGAAGGTTTCACCTCCTCCGGGCGCGTATTCGTATTCCGCGTTGGTTTCTGGATCACGAGAAAACAGCTGGCCCAGATTCGCGTTTTGCAACACGTCAAGCGAAGCGGGAAGCGCCCTATGCTTTTGCCAATAATAAATCACCGAACTTTGCAATGATTGCAAATTTTCAAGGCGCTGCGAATCAAATTTCCGCATGCGTTCTTTTGTCGGGGAACCCGCAACAAAAAAACCGGCGACAACTGCAAATGCAATCAAAGTGATGACTCCGATAATGAAATAGCGCATATTACTCCGTTGTATTTGCCTTCACATCCCAGAAATAATAAACAAAGATCGCACCTACAACGCAAAAGACGGAAAACACTTTTAAGACGAAGCGCGTGGTAAGTTCTCCGCCCAAGAAATTATAGACCAGCGATACGACATCTCCGATTAAAATGAGTGCCGCGACAAACAGCGTAAAATACACAAGCCATTTTCGGATACGCAACTCTCGTTTCCAAGTCTCGCGTACATACTGCTTTCCAAGATACCGCATCGTGAAAAGATACGCAGGAAAAACGACAATGAGTGCGGAAATTGAAAAACGAATCGCATTGCGCGCGCTTTCCGCCTGATAAGTCCGCAGTCCTTCGAGCGCGTCCGGCATTCCCAGATTGATATAGGCGAAGAAAAGTGAAATAAGACTCCCCGCGCTTGCGTAGAGCGTGATAATCCCGAGTAAATGCAAAAATACATCTTTCGGAGACGCTTTGGGACGTTCTTTGGCTACGACCGGTAAGGTATCCATACGTTCAGTATATCATCTTACGGATTCCATTGAGCGAGAAAAAAAACGGAAGATAATGGATCCCACAAAAGCGCGGTCAAGACGACTCCAAGAAGAAAGGGGTACCCGAGCGTCGTGTAGGACTCTTTTGAAGAGAATATTTTATAGAGTGATACCGTAAGAACAGAAAGAAATAAAACCGGAATGAACAAAATAATCTTTGGCCACCCAACGACCAGCGCACACAAAAACCCGAGCTGCACCTCCCCTTCGTAAAAAAACCTGCTGTTTCGCTTTTCAAGCCACCGTAAATAGACACGAAAAACCCACGCCATCGCAATCGAAAGGAACGCGAATGCCCAAAAATGTCCCCACGAGTAAAAAAGGAAATAACCAAGCTTGCTTTTAAAAATCCCCGCAAAAAAGTCCGCGAGCGGCGATATCACAACGGAATCAAGCGGAAACTGAAGGAACGATTGTGTGAACGCGGAAGCACGCCATACCCAATATTGCCCAACGGTGGAAAAAAAGGCATAGACCAGATGAAATACGATCACTGCCAATGCGAGCTGGCGGTAGGAAAAACGCAGGAAAAAGTTGTTGGCGGGTTTTTCTCCCCCCCGTTCTGTCACATATCGAAATGCCGCGTAAAAAATAACCGCTACCCACACCACGGAAGGAACCCACTCAAGAAAAGGACCAATAAAAAAATTTGTCATCACCACTGATTATACCTTGGAAATCCACGAACGAAAAAGCCACAGTGAATTAATCAACGGGGAAAAAAATTTAGAGCGCATCCATCAAAAGAAATTACGACTCCGGATGATCGGGGTTCTTTTTCGGCTTCAAAGGAAAACGATCGCCTAGATAATAAATATATAAAATATCCAACACCGCCATGGTATTCACGACCAAGATGATGATAAACCACCATTTCTGCTTTTTATGAGCCGCTTTCCAGAGTGCGAACCCTTTCCACGGCAAAACCCATAAAACCAGCATCACCGACAAAAACGGATGCGCTCCAAATAGTGTTTCCATAGATACCTTTATTATAGAAAATAAAAAGCGGACTACCAAACACGGCGTCCGCCCAAAACTATGTAAAACAGAGCTTGAATTCTACGGACCGATTAAAACCGCGGCCGCAACCACCGTGGTCCAGAGTCCGTTCTTGTTTCCTTCGGCCGACTGCGTAACGTTCATCGCGCGCACGATTTTTCCGCTCATTTTGAATAACTGTTCCCGTTCGTCCCATGCCTGATCGGGACTGAACTCAATTCCCTGAATGGATGCGAGCATGGAGGCGGCCAAGTCCTCCGCATAATCTCCTGCTTTTTCGCCGGTCTCTCCGAAGCTATGATGCTCTGAAATATAGCCATGCGCGGCGGCGTCCGCGGGAATCGCAAGCCCGACTGATGTCGCAATTAAACGGTTCGGCTCATTCGTGGCATTCCGTGACATGACACAGTACACAATTTCTCCGTGTGCAAGATACGTGAGTCCTTCTTCTTTTTTGATCATCTTGCAGCCGGGCGGAAAAATACTCGAAACCGTAACCAAATTAAAAGGCGCGATTCCCGCATCCCGTAACGCCATTTCAAACGAGGTGAGTTGCTCCCTATGCACTCCCACTCCTTTCGTCAAAAATATTTTTTGCGGTACCATTTTATTTTTTTGTCGGCGTGGCGTCCTTCACGCCCAGCAACTCAACTTCAAATGTTAAGGTTGCGTTCGGGGGAATTACAAAATTTCCGCTTGCGTCTTTTATTCCGTTCGGACCATACGCAAGTTCGGACGGAATAACCAGGCGCCGCTTCCCTCCCACCTTCATCCCCTGCACACCCCTATCCCATCCCGGAATAACTTGGCCACCACCCAACAGAAACGTAAACGGGATGCCACGGTCATACGAACTATCGAATTTTGTTCCGTTCGCGAGTGTTCCCGTATATTGCACGGTTACTAATTTGCCGGACACGGCCTCTGCCCCGGTTCCGATTGTTCCGTCATAAATTGCAAGCTGTCCTGCTGTCGGGCTCGCGGGCGTTACCGGCGCTCCCGACTGATTATTTTTGCGCGATGACATAAAACTGGGCGTACTGACAATGGAAAAAACAATCACAAGAACTGCAACGACTCCCACAATAATGATACTTTCTTTGGTTACCGACATAAATAGAATCCTATCACACCATCTCTGAAAATTCTAACGTGTCACCTTTTCCGGTTTTTGTTTTCTGCAACGTCCCCGCCGGGAATTCGATCACCGTGGCATACCGCGGATTCCAAAAAAAGAGGCGCCCGGGAGACAAATCTTCGCGCACCGCGACCACGCGTCCTTTGCCATCGCATACCGCAACATCGATTGAAAACTGCATTCCAATGGTATGAATCCCCCATCGCGTTCTGAAAACAATCGTGTTCGGCTTGCGCGCGCCAAGAAGCCCTGTTACTTTTTCCGAAAGCGTACGCGCAACCACTGCCTGTTCCGCGAGTATCGCGTTGTTGGAGCTATTTTGTATGCGCATTTAGATGCCGATTCCTTGCACGCTCTGTAACGATTGGCTCAGTTGATTCAGAAAGGCCGCGACGCTCCAGACTCCGATAAGAATAGCGGCGAGCGTAATACCCATTGCTACATACCCGATCTTTTTTTCCCTCTCGCCTCCGTGTTTTAGGTATTGATAGCCGTACCAGAATCCTGATCCGGGAATGGCGAAGCTCAAAAAATAAATGCGTGCCTGCGTCATGCCATCGGTGGATGGACCGGGCTCTTTAATTTTCTTTCCGCACTGCGGACAGAAATTCACATCTACCGAAAGAGCCACACCGCAATTCGAACAAAATGCATCCATATAGTTATCATACCATTGCCACGCCCCTAAATTTCGGTGAGTTGCACTGACCCTATCGCAAAGATATAATAAGTTTAGTTATTTTCCACCCAAACAAGAGAAGGAGATACGATGAGATTGGAATACGAAGAACGTAGCGCTCCACAACCATCAGCGCGATTGGTGGGCGATTGCAGACTCTGCAATTGCCGCCATACATTTTTACACTGCAAAAAACACAAGATATTCCTCCAAATGATAGAAGGGCGTGGATTATACTGCCCGAAGTGTAACGAAACGAGTTCTGGAAATCCGGCTGAATTTATTCTCTGCTGTGTGGAATGCGAGAAACCGCTTGCGGTGACCGAAGGAGAAGGGTCTTACTGCCTGAACTGCAATTTTCACCCGTCCATGCAGGACACATTTCTTTGGAAAATCGAAAAGATATCAAACCCGACGTAAGTCGGGTTTTTATTTTTTCTGCTCTTCTAAAATCCGATTCAGGAGTTTTTTTGCCTCCTGCATGCGTTTGTCGTCCAGAATTGAGACCGGAAGGACGACACGCTTGGTGGAGACAAGCGCCCGCACCATGCTCTTGATCCGCGGCTCGTCTACCTCATCGCATTTCGAAAGAAAGACATATTCTTCTTTTTCGAGCAACGCGGGGTTATATTCGCCGAGTTCATTCCGGATCGTTCGATAGTCCGCGAGCGGATCTTTTGTTGTGGCATCAATAAAATGGAACAAAATCCGTGTGCGTTCAATATGGCGTAAAAATTTTATCCCTAATCCCTTCCCCAATGATGAGCCCTCAATAAGCCCCGGAATATCCGCAAGAATGAGTTCATAATAGGCACCTAAATGTGGTTCAAGCGTGGTAAAAGCGTAATTTGCAACCGGACTTTTCGCTTTTGTCACGGCATTCAAAAAACTCGATTTTCCCACATTCGGCAACCCCACAAGCCCGATGTCCGCAATGAGTTTTAACTCCAACCGCAGTACGCACGTTTCGCCGGGCAACCCCGGCTGAGACTCCTTGGGCGTCGTATTCCGTGCTGATCGATAATGAAAGTTCCCCTTTCCGCCTTTTCCGCCCCGCGCAACCAGCGCGCGTTCGCCAAGTTTGGTAAGTTCGTATTCCGCACCCGTATCCTTGTTGGTAACCGATGTGCCCCGCGGAACATTCAAAATCAGGTCGGTGCCGCGATGCCCGTCCCGAAACGCGGAGCGTCCGTCCTCTCCTTTTTCCGCAAGAAAAACTTTTTTTGTGCGAAATTGCTGGAACGCTCCCAGATCCGCCACCGCTTCCAGATAGACATCGGCGCCTTTGCCACCGGACGCACCAGTAGGACCAAGCGTCATTTTTACATTGCTGAACGCCACGGCTCCTTTGCCGCCTTTCCCCGCGCTCACCTTAATGGTAACGTCGTCAATCAACATACGTTCAGTGTATCGCGTTGTCGTGCTTTTGCCAGCAAAATAAACCCCCCGCCAGGTAGCGGGGGGTTACAATCAATCTAACCGAAGCCGGGCACAACGCTCGAGAAAATCAAGTGCCATCCGAAATGCAATTCCCCGATGCGAAATGAGATTTTCTTCTTCCACGGACATTTCCGCTAAAACTCTAGCTCCGTTCGCAGGAAGAAAAATTCCACTATAGGGCATCTTGGGTTGAGGTGGAACTCGCTCTTCTTCTAAAATCCATCCCTCAAGAGAACCCTCGAAAAAGTGGGTGGATCCGTCCGGCGCGAACACAACTACAGCTGTCTCAAAAGTTGCGCGCCGATCGACAATTCCTTTCAGCTTCTCCAAAGTGAAAAGTGTAATATCATGCGTTTCCGCATTCTCCCCTGCCCAACGTGCAGAGTGTACTCCGGGGGCGCCGCCTAATGCCGGGATAAAAAGCCCGGTATCATCCGCTATCACCCAAGAACGCATATCACCTTTAATATGATCGCGTGCATACGTGGCTTTTTTCAATGCATTTGCAAAAAGCGTGGCCCCGTTCTCTACTGCCCCTCCTTCTATCCCCGCTTCGGTAAGGGTGAGAATCTCAACTGGGAGCGCTTCAAAAATCCCCCGAATCTGTTCCGCTTTACTCGGGTTCCGCGTCGCCAAGATAATGCTCATTCTCCGAACTCCTCTCTTTTATTTATGCAAAAATGAACTGGCTAGACTATACTCGTCCTTCTGCTTTATGTCCACGTCACTCTTCCTTCCCGGACATGTTTATATTCATGCGCGATAAGACCCACCATCACCGCGTCAAAAACAGTAGCGACCCCCAACAGAATGGACGGATGGGGAAAAAAGACGATAACTCTGGACAGTAATGAACAGAAGAAAGACCGCGATGGAAACGGGATACGCCCAGACCTTCTTTTTCAACAATCCCCACGCCAAAAATAGTTTCAAGGCTCCATGCGTGATAAAAAATAGGACGATCCAGAACCGCGCTTCAGAAAAAACGGTGCTAACGCCCCGCATGAAAAAATTCGCAAGGAAATCTTTCGGATCTTCGAATAATTCTCCTTCCACCATGGCGGAAAAAAACCGCTGAGTAACGCGGGTGGTGCGACATACAATACCAGACTAAAAAGAAATTCCAGGATCCCGTCGATGGCTTTGACGACCACGGCGATTTTAAAAACCTGTGCATGTTGTTATTATGCACCTCAAAACTGAAATGGATTCCCGCTTTCGTATAAACAAAACCACCCCTTGATTTCTCGCGGGGTGGTTTCAGACGCTGGCGTAAATTACGCGCGCGATACGTTCGTGGCACTCGGGCCCTTTTCGCTATTCACGACTTCAAAGGTGACGGCATCGCCTTCCTTGAGTTCGTCAAATGTCACTCCTTTCAGTTCCTTGGAGTGAAAGAAAAGATCCTTCGGTTCGCCTTCACGAGCAATGAATCCAAATCCTCTTGCTGTGACGAGCGTTTTAATTGTTCCGTTCATTTGTTGTTATTTATTTGCCTAGAAACCCGACCTCGTCTCTGGGTTGATTAGTAGTATCTGTCAATCATATCAAAGAAGGAACCTTTTGTCAAACGTTCATAATGTCTCACCACCCTGGAAACACCCATGGCTTCTAGGGGTGTTTTTCAACCTAGGCGTTTCTGGGATCTGGTATTGAGCGCGCATTCGACAGATGCGAGTTCCTATTCTGATTCCCGCAAAAGCGACGGCGAAGCCGTCGCGGAGCGAAGCCCAGCCCCGCCATTGGCGGGGCTGGGCGAGGGAACAGTCTCATCTTCAAAAAGTGAGTTCGTATCTAGTTTTGTGGCTCCGGCGCCTGGATTCGAACCAGGGACCATCTCCTTAACAGGGAGCCGCTCTACCGCTGAGCTACGCCGGAATATTTAATGGGCTGACGGTGCTAATGGGTATACTACCAAACCAAAAACCGCCCCACAAGAGGAGCGGTTTTTGGATTCATTTTTATGGAACCAATGAAAGCCAGTTTTCAGCAGACCATCCGTCCACGCCCGTATTGTAGTTGATGTGCCACCAAATATACCCATCCGCCGCAATCGGTCCTCCCATCACAGAACCCAACACTCCTGCCGCTTGCGTACCGAGTAAAGTTCCTAAACTTGTGGGAGCTCCACGGACATTCAGACTTGCAGTCGTTCGTACGTTGCCACCAATCGCAAAGAGTGTACTCACCGGAGGCGGCATTACGTCGCTTGCCGCGGCACCAACGGCTTTCAATAAGTAATCGCGTGGCTTCGTAAACGTCGGCATATAGGTTTTGTTCACATACGCCGTTCCCAATTCATAGAGCGCCACAGAACTAAACCCACGGCTTCTTAAGAAATGGATAAAGTCCGCGGCGGTCTGTTCGTCCCAATAGGTCACGGTTTGCTTTCCATTCGCATCCGTCCACGCAAAATATTTTGCGTTTGCCACGGAGTCCACTACAAGCGGCTTAGTGGAATAATCGCGCAACACTTGCCCTAACGTCATCGGAAGATAGGTCTGATTTGCGACACCGATATACGACTGACAGGGACCGTCCGTTCCTGTATATCGTTCAAAATAGGTGGCCATATACATGGAAAGTTTCGATCGTGGGACTCCCAACTGCGCCCAACCGTTTACCGTCACATAGGCCTGTTCCCCATTCGACGTTGCGTCCATATAAGTATGAGCATCAAACGGCGTGCAGGCGGGATGATAGAGAGCGTTCGGAACATCAGTGGACCCGTTCCCGACACCTACAACCTTTGGGATACTTTCCGAGATGAAGAAATCAACATAAGGGCTGGTCGCGAGCGGGTCTACGCCGCGCTGTGCCGTATTGTACTGTGCCAAGTCCACGGTGATTGTAAGCACGCCGCGCGGTACCATCGTATCGAGTGCTGTCCGGAGTTTTGAGAGAAAAATGGTGAAGTTATCGCGATCCGCCGCACCCGGGTACTCCCAATTGATATCCACTCCGTCATACCCTTTTACTTTCAGATAATTTACGACCGCGTTCACAAACGTATCGGTACGCACCGGATCGGCAATAATCCATCCGAGCGCATGCGCGGTACCGAAAAACGCCACATCCGCAATCCCCAGCAACGTTTTTTTGCCATAGAGATGAGACTCGTCAATCAATCCGCGCTGAACACTTTGCACCACTTGTCCTGTTTTCGGATTGATGTAGGCATTTCCCTCATCGCTCGCCCTAGGAATAAAATAGGGAGAGGTGGAAGTAGGAATCATCGAAAATTGAATCGCGTGCGTCACAATTGAGAAATCAACATCCTGCGGCGTATACCCAAGACCCACGTCCCATGTGGGATAGTAAGCAAGCACGGAAAAGGTACTCGTGCTCACCGGAGGCGGTGGTGGTGTTCCTTGTGTCGTCGCGCTCACACTAGCAGAGAGTGCAGAAACATTTCCTGCCGCGTCATAGGCAGAGACGGTGTAAGAGTAAGAAGTCGAGGGAGAAAGACCGGTGTCTTGGTAGGTTGTGAGTATGGGAGTAGCAATCTGTGTACCGTTGCGGAACACACGGTATCCCGCGACACCCACATTATCCGTGGAAGCGGTCCAGGAAAGAGAAATTTGAGATGAAGAAAGTACGGTTGCGGTGAGACCCGTGGGAGTAGAAGGAGGTATGGTGTCGGGGGTTGTGGTCGCTACGTTATTCACAGTGACCGTAACACCCGCGGAGGTGGTCTGATTCCCCGCCGCGTCTTTTGCGATTGCAGAGAGGGTTGCGGAACCGTTGGTGGTTTGAGTGGTGTTCCAAGAAAGAGAGAAGGGAGAAACGGTATCGATTCCAAGGGAAAGAGTCCCCACTTTGAACTCAACGCTTGCAACACCCACGTTGTCGGAAGCAGAGGCCGAAAGAGTGACCGTGTTTCCGACCGTGGCGCCGTTTGCAGGAGCGGTGAGAGATACGGTGGGAGGGGTGGTATCACCACCACCGCCCGTTCCAAACGCTGCCTGCTTCAACGCATCCATCCAAGGATTCGCGGGGCTGGTGGCAGTTCCGGGGATACCGCCTGCTCCGTAGTCAAAGACCATGACACCTCCGATCCCGTTGTCTTTCACGAACTGCACAACACTCGCGATGGTGTTCTCGTCTGCCCATGAAATCATCTTCTCATTTGCGGGGTTGCCGTCGTTCGAAAAGATCTTGATGTAGGGGGCTTTGGCTCTGTCGTCCCAGCGCTTCATGGTTGCATAGGCGGGATTGTTCAGATAAGTGTTCCAAACCGCTTTGTAGGTATCATTGCCTCCACCGCCTGTAACTGTGGGGGGCGTAGTCCAGACCTGCAACGGTTCGGAGATGCCCTGCGTGGGATCTGTGGCGGTCACTCCACCACTTTCCGTCTGGATATACAGACCGATTCCCATGCCGAGTTTGCGCTTGTCCACACCAGCTGCGGTTAAGTTCAGATAACGTTTCTGAATGGAATCGAGTTCCCAGTTCGTCGCCGGATCTTTGGCAAAAATCGTTCCATCCGGCAATCTGCTGAACACCGCGTTTTCGTGCCAACTGATCCAAGGCCATGTTCCCGCCATCTGATAGGACATTAGATTGATCTGATCGATATAGGGCTGCAACACAGGCCAGAGGGCGGTGTCCCACGCCGTTGCAACGAAGATCAGCGGTTTTTTTGCTTGGTTGTACCACGCGTGTTTCAGCTGGAGTGCGTTATACAATTGAATCACGAAAGCGGAGTAGTCGGCCGCATCCGGACCGATCCCCCACCCGCCTGCCGTGTTGCGCTCGAAATCCAGATCGAAACCATCGAACTCATACTGATCCATGATCGCCAGAATATTGTTTATGAAATTCGTGCGATGGGCGGGTTGAATCGCATACCTGAAATTCAAATCCAAAGAATGACCGATGGACAGCAATATGATCTTTCCGCGAGCGTGCGCGGCGCGCGTCACCGTCAACGGATTTTCCACCCATGCATCCGCCACGTGATCCAGATTTTCATAGGAAGCGCTCACCCCGGAGCCGAAATATAGTGCGTGGGTGAAGGAATTCCAGTCAATATTGTTCACGTTGTAATACTGGGCGGGGAGATAATTGGTCGGATATACGCCATACAGATAAGCGGAGACCCAGAGACTGGAACTTGAGGAGGGGGGAGGAGAAATATTCAAGATCGTGACTGTAACCGGTGTCGAAATCGTTGTATTCCCCGCCGCGTCTTTTGCGATTGCAGAGAGGGTTGCGGAACCGTTGGTGGTTTGAGTGGTGTTCCAAGAAAGAGAGAAGGGAGAAACGGTATCGATTCCAAGGGAAAGAGTCCCCACTTTGAACTCAACGCTTGCAACACCCACGTTGTCGGAAGCAGAGGCCGAAAGAGTGACCGTGTTTCCGACCGTGGCGCCGTTTGCAGGAGCGGTGAGAGATACGGTGGGAGAAATCGTATCGGGAGTGGAAGGTGTCGTCGCGCTCACACTTGCGGAAGGCGCGGAAACATTTCCTGCCGCGTCATAGGAAGAGACGGTGTAAGAGTAAGAAGTCGAGGGAGAAAGACCGGTATCTTGGTAGTTCACTGCGGTTGAGGTGGCTACCAGATTTCCATTCCGATAGACGCGGTATCCCGCGACACCCACGTTATCCGTGGAAGCGGTCCAGGAAAGATTAATCTGCGAGGGAGAGATCGGGAGCGCGGTGAGACCAGTCGGAATCGATGGAGAAGTCGTATCGGGAACCACCGGATTTAAAACTGAAACCGTAACACCCGCGGAGGTGGTCTGATTCCCCGCCGCGTCTTTTGCGATTGCAGAGAGGGTTGCGGAACCGTTGGTGGTTTGAGTGGTGTTCCAAGAAAGAGAGAAGGGAGAAACGGTATCGATTCCAAGGGAAAGAGTCCCCACTTTGAACTCAACGCTTGCAACACCCACGTTGTCGGAAGCAGAGGCGGAAATCATAATCGTACTTGAAACAGTCGTGTTTGTGAGAGGAGAGATTAAAGAAATCGAAGGGGGCGTTGTGTCACCTCCACCACCGCCTCCGCCACCTCCGCCTCCGCCACCGCCTCCTCCGCTACCGGAACTCTGTGTTGTTGCGGAAACTGCTAAAGATCTTAGGGATTCGTTTCCCCGCGCATCGAATGCGGAGATCTGATACGTGTATGTAGTAGAGGCAACGAGCCAATTATTGTCGTACGCCGTACTAGTCGCTGTCCCGATCCAAACATTCCCTCGATAAATTCTGTACCCCATCACCCCTATATTGTCGGTAGAAGGATCCCATGAAAGATGGATCTGCGAAGAAGAGAGGGCCTGCGCTTGCAAATTTGCTGGTTGGGACGGTCGGATAAGGTCAATGACGCCGATGGGGGTGGTTGTCGGTCTTGAGGTAGCAAGGGAAATCACATCCGAAAAATTTTTATTCCCCGCCGCATCGCGCACTTCCGCCCAAATACTATGCGGTCCCGGCAGAACAGAGGCCGTGTTCCAAAAAACACTGTAAGGGGCGGAGAAGTCTTCCGCTCCCAAACGCGTGCCGTCCACCTTAAACTGCACTCCTTTGACGCCTATATTGTCCGATGCAGTCGCCGACACCACCACAGTTCCCGTAACAGCGGCGCCGCTTAATGGCGTAAGAAGTCTTACAGTTGGTGCCATTCCGTCTAAAATGCTACTGGTCGCGACAAATTGAAGCTCGTCCAAATTCCATACCCGTGAAACTCCGTCCGATTGAATCCGAACTTGGTTCGCAAAAGAAATAGGGACTGTGCCAAAACTTGAAAGCGGAATTGAGAAGGGTTTCCACTGCCCAGCCGCTGTCGTTAAAACAGAAGGATACGTTTTCCATATTCCGTTGATGCGAATAGCGGGAGTGACGCGAAACGACGAGGTAGAATAGACAGCGAACTCGAAATAGCGGTAGCGCGACAGATCAATTGGATTTGTGGTCGAAAAAATAATATTTCCCGCGGGAAGAGTGGAGAGTTTGATAGAGGTATTACCTCTATAAAGTTGTATAGTATTTTGGAAATCAACTGTTCCGCGCGAAGACGTTGCAGACCACGGAGGGCTTACAGCGTCGCTGTAGACAACGGAAGGAGAGCCGCCAGAAAACAGAGGAGGATTCGCGACAATCACTGTGATGGGAGATGAGAATGCGGCGTTGCCCGACGCATCGTAGACGACCGCCTGAAACGTATGGGGACCGTTCGAAAACTTGCGCGTGTCCCACAAGTAAGAAAGTGAGGAGGGATCCACCGAATTTTGCACTTTCACCGCGCCATCGATTTTTATCTGTAAAAAAGAGACACCTGTATTATCCGCGGCAGTCACGGAAAGCAGGACGCTACCGGAGACAAGAGCGCCTTGCGCGGGACTCGAAAAAGAAAGAGTGGGGACAGTTTTATCTACGAGAGTTGAAATTGCGCCGGAAGGAGTCGCCACAAAACGGATGTTATCCGCATACCACACACGCGGCATCCCCGTACTTAAAATACTCACGCGGTCGATTCCTGCGGACGGAAGTCCCGTAAAACGATTGAGCGGAATCGAAAACGTTGTCCATTGATTAGACGGAACAACGGGATTCACGGAAGATCGGTATGTGCCGCGTCCACTTTTCACTGTGGGGTAGAGACGAAACGAGGAAGGAGAAAAAACGGAAAATTCAAGGTATCCGTATCCCGTAAGCGGCGCAAGAACTCCGTTTGTTGTAAAACTTAGTGCGCCGGATGCCGTTGTGGAAGCCCGAATCGCTGTGTTCCCAGAAAAAACATACCCCGTATTTTGGTAATCAAACACTCCGAAGGACGATCCCGCAACCCACGGATTCACCACGTTATCGTCATACACCCCCAATCCACTTCCTTGAGCAAACGTTGATGTGGCCACGATCAAACTGATACCCGCGATCACGAGCGCAATCCCTACGGTTTTAAAAACCCTTGCCTGATTATGAAATATCATCACTCTATTATATGCCACGAGCCGCTCCAATTACCAGCATATTTCCCCTTGCCGCTGTACAGAATAGTTACTATAATCTAAACTGTTTTCGGCTGAATAACTATGCCTCCTTAGCTCAGTTGGTAGAGCAGCTCCCTTTTAAGGAGACGGTCGTAGGTTCGATCCCTACAGGAGGCACAACTATAACTTGACAGATGAATAGTGGTATGCTAAACTACTCTTAGTTCGAAATAATTCACTATTAACAACTTTATAGGAGCAAAGGATGGAAACACCGACAATAAAACCACTTCGTCCTTTTCATGACACAGTGATCGAAAATAAAAAGGAGCGTGCACTTATGATCGTGATCGAGAAAATGATGGCTTGTTCTTGCAACTATTGGAACTATAATACCGGTGATCCACAAAAAGAGATACCCAAACTTTTCGAAATAGCAAAGCGCATCAAGCGTGCCGAAACCGACGCCGAATTCCAACTCGCAATAGCGGATTTGTAAGCCGACCCTAGCGCACGACCTAACCGGTACGGCGCTTTTTTATTTATGTAAAAAAGGGAATAGCGTTAAAAACAACCGCCTGAAGAATCACCGCACTGGAGACAGGTCATGCAGGTTCCGGTGCGCACCATCATACCGCCGCATTTCCGACATACCGTGTCGACATCTATGTGCGCGCTCATTTTTTTCTTTGGCTCCTGCGGATCATTTCCTTCTTTCGTTGTGGTAACCGCTACCGGCATCGGAACATTTTTGACCACGGTTGCGGGTTGCTTACCTTCTTCCAAAAGCGGCGTCATACCAAACTCAAAAAGATCGTCCTGTCCCAAAAAACGGAAAGCGAGATAGCGAAACACATAATCCGTAATGCTCGTCGCCACGCGGATATCGGGATTTTCCGTGAACCCCGCGGGTTCAAAACGGGTGTAAATAAATTTATGCACCAGTTCTTTTAGAGGGACACCGTACTGCAATGCCATGGATACGGAAATGGCAAACGCGTCCAAAAGCCCCGAAAGCGTACTCCCCTGTTTCGCCATGCGGATGAAAATCTCGGAAAGCGCGCCGTCCGCGTACACGCTGTAGGTAAGGTACCCTTCGTGGCCCGCAATCGAGAATTTATGCGTCTCCGATGCGCGCGTTGCCGGCAATTTTTTCCTTTTTACGTTGTCTGCCGCCGCACCTCTTTCCTTTTTTGTCCCTGCGGACACATTCAGGGGCTGTGCGGACTTCGAACCATCACGATACACTGCGAACGCTTTGATGCCAAGCTTCCACGCCATTTTGTATGCTTCGGAAATTTCTTCTTTCGTCGTCTCGAACGACATGTTGAATGTTTTCGAGATTGCTCCCGAAATAAACGGCTGTACCGCCGCAACCATTTTCACATGACCCTGCCATGCAATGGCGCGCGAACCATTTTTGGGTTTCATGGCGCAATCGAACACCGGAAGATGCTCTTTTTTGAGATGGGGAGCTCCTTCAATGGAGTCTTTCTCGGTGATCCACGCAAGAATTTCGGCGCGTTCTTCTTTTGTATATCCCAAATTTTTTAAAGAAGCGTCCACGCTCGCATTTACGATTTTCATCCACCCTCCTCCGACCAATTGCTTCATTTTTACCAGAGAAAAATCCGGCTCAATGCCCGTGGTATCGCAATCCATCATGAACGAGATCGTTCCGGTAGGAGCCAGGACCGTCACCTGCGAATTGCGGAAACCGTTTTTCTCGCCCAGACGCAACGCCTGCTCCCATACTAAATGCATTTCTTTCCCCAAAGCCGCATCATTCAAATGGAATGTATTGACGCCGTGCGAAGCCGCCCCATGCATCGCGATAACTTTAAGCATCGGCTCCCGATTCACGATATACTCCGCAAACGCGCCCATACGGCCGGCAAGAACCGAAGAAAAACGATAGGCTTCTCCGGACATGAGAGACGCAATTGCCCCTCCCCATGCCTTCCCTTCTTCCGAATCATACGGAATTCCTTTCGTCATCAAAAGCGCTCCCAGATTTGCGAACCCCAGCCCCAGCTGCCGTAAGGCGTGCGTATTTTCGGCTATCTTTTCGGTCGGATACCGCGATCCTCCCACAATAATGTCCTGTGCCAAAATCAACACGTCCACTGTATGTTTGAACTCTTTTACCAAAAACGTGTTGTCGTCTTTCAAAAACTTCAGAAGATTGATGGACGCAAGATTGCATGCCGAATTGTCCACGTGCATGTACTCCGAACACGGGTTCGAAGCATTGATGCGGCCGGAGTTCGGACAGGTGTGCCACTTATTGATCACGGTATCGAACTGCACCCCAGGGTCGCCGCATTCCCACGCCGCTTTTGCAATTTCGTCGAGCAGATCGCGGGCGCGATAATGGGGAGCGTCTATTGTTTTTTTGCTTACATAATTCGTTTGCCATTCCTCATCCCGATCCACCGCCTCCATAAAGGCATCGGTGATGCGGACGGAATTATTCGCGTTCTGATATTGAATGGAGTTCCACGCCTCGTCGTTTAAATTACTCATGTTGTACCCCGCATCAATGAGCGCTCGGACTTTTTTCTCTTCTTCTGCCTTCGTATGAACGAATTCCAAAATGTCGGGGTGATCGATATTCAAAATAACCATCTTCGCGGCGCGGCGCGTTGTCCCGCCAGACTTGATCATGCCCGCAACTGAATCCGCACCTCGCATAAACGAGACCGGACCCGACGCGTACCCTCCTTTGGAAAGCGGCTCGGTTCTTGAGCGCAAAGACGACAGATTGACTCCGGAACCGGAGCCACCCTTAAAAATCATTCCTTCGTTTCTGATCCAATCCAGAATGGAACTCATGTCGTCCTCCACCGACAGAATAAAACACGCGGAACATTGCGGATACTTTTGCACGCCAACGTTGAACCACACGGGACTATTGAAGGACGCTTTTTGGTGCAACAAAATATGCGTGAGCTCGTCTTCAAAAATTTGTGCCTGCATTTTATCGGCAAAATATCCGAACTGCTCTCCCCACGCACGAAGCGTCGTCGCTACGCGCGCAATCATTTGTTTTAGACTTTGTTCACGCTCGGGAGTCCCAAGTTGGCCGCGAAAATATTTCGCAACCGTGATATTGATGGCGTTCGACGACCAAAAATCGGGAAATTCTACTTCTTTCTGTTCAAATACCTTTTTTTCTCCACTTCCTACGCTTGCATCGCGTAGTCCCCACGTCACTTCGTCAAACGGGTGCGCTCCTTCGCGCGTAAAAACACGTTTCAAAAAAAAATCCCTGTGCGTGATTCTTTTTTCTCCGATTTTTTTGGCTTTTGAAAGTTCTCCTGCCACTTTGGTTTTCATGCCCCTATTGTATCAAAAAAAAATAGCCCTCTCTGTGCATAAAGGGCTTTACAAAAAATCTTAAAATCAACCTTACTTCTTTTTTTTGCGCATGAACGCGGGGATTTCCCACTGGTCATCCTTCCCGTCCCCGAACTCTTCGTTTTTTTCTTCTTTTCCTTTCTTTTCCTTATCTCCATGCGGTTTTACACCTTCTTCCTTGGATGAATTCTCCCGTTTCGGAAACTCCGCGGGAACAAAAAGCGTCGGCGCGGACATTTTTTGATGCAAAATGCCGTTAAATCCCGTCGCCACCACGGTAACTTTAATACTTTTATCCTTCAGACTCCGGTCATGGTACGCTCCAAAAATAACGCGCGCCGAAGGGTCTAGATTCGATGAAATAGCTTTGGCAATATCGTGGATTTCGGCCATTTTCATATCCCGTCCGCCGGCGATGCTGAACAGAGCACCTTTTGCCCCCTCTATGGAAATTTCAAGGAGCGGAGAATTGATCGCCATATTGACCGCTTTCACGCTCCGATCGGAACCGAATGCTTCTCCAATACCGATTAATGTGGCACCGGCGTCCCGTAGAGTGGTTTTAATATCCGCAAAATCGACATTGATAATGCCGGGAGCGTTAATCAGATCCGCAATCGCTTTCACCGCGTTTTGCAAAACGTCATCCACATATCCAAATGCGCGGATCATAGGGGTGTCTTTATTGATCAGTCCAAAAATTCTGTCGTTCGGAATGACTACCAGCGCGTCCACTTTTTCTTTCAGGCGATTCAACCCATCCTGTGCGATCGTTGCCCGTTGCGTCCCTTCAAACGTAAAAGGCCGCGTGACAATCCCGATTGTAAGGATGCCTTTTTCTTTCGAGATCTCCGCAACGATCGGCCCGCCACCGGTTCCTGTGCCGCCTCCCATGCCGGCGGTCACAAATACGATATCCGCGTCTTCAATCGCCTCTCCGATCTCCGAGCGATTTTCTTCCGCTGCTTGTTTTCCAAGTTCCGGATTCATTCCGGTGCCCAAGCCATGTGTAAGCGCTTTTCCGATGTAAATCTTCCGGTGCGCCGACGCATGATCGAGATCCTGTGCGTCGGTATTCACCGCGATAAACTCCACGCCCCGAATGCGATTCCCCTCCATCATGCGCGAAACGGCATTCCCGCCGCCGCCGCCGACTCCTACCACTTTAATTCTTGCAAAAAAACGCTTGGACCCCGAAGCGCGCGTAGGCACGGAAACGGATGTTTTCTTAAATTGTTTTTTTTGTTTTTTCGCCATTCGTTAAGGAATAAAATTCTTGATCATTTTTTTGAGCGCCGCGCCGAAATGATTACTGGATTTGACTGATTCGTTTTCTTCCGTCCCCAAAAAGACAAGTCCTACGGCGGTCGCGAATTCTGGGTCGTCGAGCATCTCCGCATACGTGGGACTTGGAATTTCCATCCCCGAAAGAAGCGGGAATCCTATCTGCACCGGCAATTTCATCTCGGATTTCACCAGTTCCGCCATCCCCGGCAACTTCACGCCGCCGCCCGTAAGCACGATTCCGCCTGGAAGTTGTACGCTTCTTCCAACGGATTTCAATTCATTATCCACAAGATCCAAAATCTCCGCAAGCCGAATTTCTATGATCTCCGCGAGGAGCTTTCTGGAAATATCCCCCCGTACCGATGCATCCATTTCCGTAAAATCGATCATCTCGCGTTTCCCGATGGCCCGCGCAAGCGCGCAACCGTAGGTCACTTTTAATTTCTCGGCTACATCAATAGAGGTTTTGAGTCCGATCGCAATATCGTTTGTCACGTACGCCGATCCGATGGGAATCGTTTTGGTGAGAAGGGTCTTCCCTTCTTCATACACCAAAACCGATGTCGCCCCCGCACCCATGTGGACCATCATCACTCCAAGCTCCCGCAATTTTTTGGAAATCACCGCGCGCCCCGCCGCGATGGGATCGTAAATAATACCGCCGATGCGCACTCCCACGCGCTCGAGCGTTCTTAAGAGCTGCGTGTAATGCGGCACGAATGCCTGGACAATCAGAGTGCTCACCCCCAGACGATTTCCGATCATGCCCACGGGATCCGAAATGTCTCCGATATCATCCACGAAAAATTCGCGCACGATATTGTGTAGCGCCATAAAATTGGACGGAAGCTTCACCGATCCGGCAGTTTCCTTTACGCGGACAATATCATCTTCATGAATTTCCTGATCCGCGCGCGCGACCGCCACCATGCCCTGCGAAAGATGGGATTTCACATGTTCGCTTTGAAAACTTACGAAGACATTTTGAACCGCTTTTTTTGAAATTTTTTGGAGATCAAGCACCAGTTCGCGCAATACCGCCGCAACTTCCTCCGCATCCACAAGAACGCCTTTCCGTACGCCGGCGGATGGGTGCTTGAATGCAGTGACAACGGAAAGTGAGCCGTCTTTTTTTTCTTCAGCAACGATACCTTTAATGAATGCTGTTCCGATGTCTAATCCCGTGATCATGAAATAAATGGTTTACGTGGAAATAACCGCTTCCACAAACGTTGTTCTACCCGCTCCATTGTTATCCTATCACGAGCCCGCGTATGCGTATACCCCGCAAGGTGTAAAAGTCCATGCAGAGCAAGGCGCAGGAGAGATTCTCCACGTTCCGTAATCACATCCGGCGCAAGATAAATCTCCCCTAAAAAAATGCCGCTCCCCGCGATGTCGGGACGTGGAAAATCCGTTTTTGCTCCAAAACTCAAAACGTTCGTAGGCGCATTTTTCTTGCGAAACGCCCGGTTCAGCTTCCGCATGGTCTGGTTGCTCACCAAATACAGTTCCACACCGCATTTCTTTTTTTTGAGCAAAAAAAGAGAGCGCCGGATCGCGCGCTCCGCTTCTTCCCCCACTCTCCTCCATTTCTTTTCTTCGTACGCCACCACAATCCTCCCCATAATCACACTCCCAGCCCTTCTTTAATGATGCGGGAAACTAGGGCGGAATCCGCTTTGCCTTTCAGGGTTTTCATTGCTTCCCCCATGATTTTTCCGAATGCCTGCGCATCTGTTGCGCCGATCTTTTTTATAGCTTCCGCCACCACTCGTTTGATATCCTCCTCGCTCATCTGCGGAGGAAGATACGCTTCAAGTACCTTCAGTTCATTTTTTTCCTGCGCTGCCAATTCTGCACGCCCTCCTTGCACGTACAGTTCAGCCGCTTCGCGGCGTTTTTTTACTTCCCGCATCACAATTTCTAGCGTTTCCTCTTCCGTGATTTCTGCTATGCCACTTTTTGCGCGTTTTTCGATTTCGCGATTATGAAGTGCGGCGCGCAAAAGACGGAGCGTATCCAACCGAATACCCCCTTCCTTCATCGCCGCCGTAAAATCACTTTTGATTTTTTCTTTTAGAGATTCGTTGGCGTTCATGGTCATACAACCGAAACTTTTTATGCTCCGTATTTTTTAGCTTTCGCGAGCTCGCTCTTTTTCCCGATACGATAAAGTGCGGACGAACGTCGTTTGGTGCGATTCGCCGCACGACTCTTAAATTGCCGCTTGCGTACTTCCTTCACCAGCCCACTGCGTTGTACGCGTTTATTGAAGCGGAACATAAACGATCCCGTTGTCTCCCCTTCCTTCTTTTTTATTTCGAGTGGCATATGGTTATTATGACATAGACTTGATAATCTTCGACCTTATTTCCCCAGGCGTTTCTTTTGGAATATTGGTAACAATAGAATGGATGGAACCTCCGTTGTCGGAACCCCAGCGCGGAATAACATGGATGTGGAGATGATCAATTGCCTGCCCCGCCGCACGTCCTTGATTGATACCAATAGTGAATCCGTCCGGCGCAAGCGCTTTTTGCAAGATAGCCGTCACTTTTTTTACGGCGGCAAATACGGGCTCTACTACCGTATCAGGCAAATCCAGGATCGACTCCGCATGTACTTTCGGAAGCACCATCGTGTGTCCGGGCGCGCGAGGAGCTGCATCTAAAACCGCTACCGACGCATCGTTTTCATATATGACCTCGGAGGGAATCTGTTTGGCGATAATCTTACAAAAAAGACACTCCATACCGTTTAGACAGATTTAAAACGCTGTTTGACTTCATCCACGAATTTTTCGATCATCAGCGTTTCCTGTGCGCCGGAACGCATGTCGCGGATAATAACGGACTTTTCAAACACTTCTTTCTGCCCGTAGATGAGCGCGAAGGGAACTTTCGATTTGTTCGCCGCCTTAAGCTGTGATTTGAGAGATTTTTTTCCTACCGCTTCAATTACAGCGATGCCCCCGTGGCGCAGAATGTTCATAAGCCGCACGCTTCCTTTCCGCGCTTGATCGCCCACGGCCGCAAAAAATACATGATGTTTACTTTTGAGCGCTGGAACGACTTCAAGCTTTTGAAGCGTTTCGATGATCCGCTCGAGTCCGAGCGCCACCCCCACCGCCGGCACCGTACGTCCGCTGATCATCTCCGATAAATAATCGTACCGTCCCCCGCCCGCGAGCGCCGAATCGAACGATGGACTCCATATTTCAAACACCGTGCGGTTGTAATAATCCAAACCACGCACCAGATAGGGATCGGGTTCATACGGAATTCCGTTGTCTTCCACGATCTCGAGTACGCTCTTTAAGTGGTTGTTGCAATTCTGACAAAGAAAATCCAAGATAATCGGCGCGTCTTTCCGGACTTCCCTGCAATCTTTCTCGGTGCAATCCAAAAGCCGCAAAGGATTTTTTTCGAGGCGCCGCTCGCAGTCGCCACAGATCTTTCCTTTTTTGGTCTGATAATACGCACGGAGTTTGTCCCGATAATTGCCCCGACAGACGCGGCATCCTACGCTGTTAATTTTTAAGTTCAGCGGTTTGAGTTTCAGAGAATTCAGAAAATTAAGTGCCACCACGATCACCTCCGCGTCATAAATCGGATCGCTGTCGCCCACGATCTCGAACCCCCACTGGTGAAATTGCCGTTCGCGTCCCGCCTGCGGACGTTCGTGTCGAAACATTGGGCCGTAATAAAATACCTTAAGGGGAAGCGCATAATACCCAAGGTGATGCTCCATATAGCTTCGCATTATGGAAGCGGTTCCTTCGGGACGGAGCGCCAAATGATCGCCACCTTTCGTCTTCAAGGTATACATCTGTTTCTCCACAATATCCGTTCCTCCTCCGACGCCGCGCTCGAAAAGATCCACGAACTCAAGAATGGGCGTCTCGATGTAATGAAAATCGTGAAGCTCGCTTACGGAAAATCCAGCCTGCCAAACGTATTTCCACCAATCTTCATTTTTTGGAAGAATATCGGACATGCCCTTTACCGCTTGGATTAAAGGCAGGGAACCTGTTTTTTGTTTTTTTACCGTTTTTTTTGTTTTTGGTTCTGACATAGCAATAAAATGTGTCTAGATTAATAAGAAGGCGCGCTGAATGCCATGGCGTGGTTCACGGGCCACAGGCGAAATCGCACTAGCCCCATCAAATCTCCCGTCGTTACCGGGCCCCAACTCCGCGAATCGTAACTGTACGAACGATTGTCTCCCATCACGAAAAATTCGTTGGTTTTGAGCACCGTGTCAAGCGATCCTGCTGTTTTACTTCCTTCTAAATACACTTCTTGCAACACTTTTCCGGTTCCGTTGTTCGTATACACCGTGACTTTTTCGTCATTAATGACTATCCGTTCCCCCGGCAACCCAATCAAGCGTTTGATGTAAAACGATTTATGATCTCCGGGATAGCGAAATACCACTACTTCGCCTCGCTCGGGAGCGCGAAACCGATACGCAAGCTCATCCACTAAAAGATAGTCGCCGTTCAGGAACGTTGGTTCCATACTCGCTCCACTAACCAAAAACGGCTGTGCGACAAAGGCGCGGATAACAAAAACGACTGCCACCGCAATAATGACGGTTTCCGCTACTTCAAAAAAGGACCACAATACTTTTCGCATTTCAAAATGGTTTGGAATGATTTTTAGACCGAACGATGGCATAATTGTAGGGATAATGGAACAAAAATTCAACCCCGAGGAGGTTTCGCTGATCATAGGACTGGGAAATCCCGAAAAGTCCTACGAAAAAACCTATCATAATGCCGGAGCGCTTTACCTTGCTCACCTGCTTTCTGTGCGCACAAAAGACCCACTCCCACTAGAACGCGTGAAAACTTTTGCCTACGGCGTAGCAGGAACTAAAACGCTTATCCGATCGCTTGCGCCTATGAACGAATCGGGTCTCGCAGTTGCAGCGGCGTTAAAATACTTCAATAAAAAACCAGGGTCATTGCTCGTCATACAGGACGATTCGGACCTTACGCTCGGAACCTATAAATTTTCGTTCGGACGCGGCGCGGCGGGTCATAATGGAATTCTCTCGATTATGAGGACACTCCACACAAAAGATTTCTGGCGTCTCCGTATTGGCATCCGCCCCCCTTCCAAAGAAGGCGAGGGGCGCGAAAAAGCGTTGGATTTTGTTCTGAAAAAAATTAGCCCTGCGGCAATAGAAAAACTTCAAAGTGTGTTTACAAAAATTGATGCGGTTCTTTTTCTTAAAGAAAAAATCGCCCCAAAGAAGGGGCGGGCAATTAACTAGTGGTTGTGTATAAAAGTTTTGATCAAATAACTAAAAACAAAATAGCACCCGAGTGCTATTTTGTCAAATTAATTTTATTATCTTCTAGGAAAGGTGTTTGGAAATATACCCTGCCATTTTCATCATGTGAACCGCACTCTCGCCCGCGAAAACTTTCTTTAACTTTTCATCGGTGTTGATCATGCGCTTGTCCTTTGGGTCTTGAAGATTGTTTGCTTTGATATACACCCAAAGCTTTTTAACGACCTCTGACCTTGGCATAGGACCCGCGCCTATGACTGCTGCTAGCTCGGCACTTACATTCATGGGTTTCATGAACGCAGAATTAGGTTGTTTCATATGTTTTAAGTATACCAAATTCAACCCGTATTGCCAAAGGAACCTTATTGCCCCACATACTGGAACGATACGGGAAAAGAAAGGGATTTATCCTCCAGTGTAGTAATTTTTGATATGTCTAGCTCGACATCCCGAATCGTCGCATCTCCCGTAAGCGCCCCCTTGAAACGCAATACCCCCGCCTCATCCTGCGCGCGGGCGATAAGTGAAATGGTTCCGGCAAGCGACGGGACATCCAGCCTATCAATCGCGACATGCGCCGCGCCTGCAATCGCAAGAAGGCGTTCGAAGAACGTGGTCCATGGCGGTGTCGTGCCTTTTGCGACCGCGACCGCCTGCACCAGCTGGTTAAACTCCACGATCGAGGTGTTGAGTGCCGTCATTTCCTGCTGTTGCACCGCCACGCGAAATTCGCCCAGTTCATACTGAAGCTTGGCGCTTTTGCGCGACAAGGAAAGAGCGGCGCTCCCATAAAAAAGCAGAAACACAAAAAGCGTGACGGCCAGAAGATTCCGCCAAAGCGAAATAAAATTAAGGGTTCTTTCTTTTTGAAAAAGATCGGCCGCGGTAAACGGAGCAAGACTGATTGATTTGTCCTTCCCACGATTCATCCGTCCGCGTAGCGCGGAACCGAGTGTTGCGTACCACGACGGAGCCAACCCCCAGCCCGGAAGCGCCACCGGTGTTACGCGAAGTCCAAACTTTTTCGAGAGAAGTGTTTCCATTTCCTCTTCAAACCCCGGCGCGATCACGTACACATCTTTCACAACCTCTTTGAATTTGCTTAATGCAAAATTCGTGACGCGTTGCACCTCCTGTGACACCACGTCTTCAAATAAGGATCGCGCAATTTCGCGCCCCTCTCCTTGAATGGAGTGCCACGAACGAAAGTAATCGAAATGGAGCGATTGGTGCCGCATGATAAAAAGATCCAGCCCATCGCTTGAAATTTCGAGTCCGATCGCCGAGTGCGACATTGTCCCCATCGCTTCCGTCATCACGCGAGTGAGCCCCAAACTGGGGAACTCGAACGCGACGGGCGCAAATCCCACTTTTTCAAAAAGCGTGCGGGTTGTGTCGATAAACGCTTTTTCCGTAAAAGCACCCAACACCTCAAATCGGTCTTCTGTCTCCTCAATTTCCTCCCAACTCATATAAGCGTCTTCCGGGGGTATAGGAGAAAGCATCTGAAGATTCAGGTTCGCGGACTCTTCCAGGCGATCGCGCCCCACATTGGGTAGATTAAATGTTTGCGTGAATACCGTCGCCGCGGGAAGTGAAACAATAATAGGAATGGTTTGGTTCTCACGATCGGGTTCAATCATGGTATGAAGCTCCCCGAGTGTAGCTACAAAAGCTGTCTCGTCCACAATGCGCCCCTCCCTCACCACGCCGGGCGCAAAGCGCAAAGAAAACGCCTTACCTTCTGCGCTTAACAGCACATACTGAACGCCTGAATCGCTGATCTGCAATCCTCCGATACGAGGGGCGGATCCCAAACGTTCGATGGCGGTTCGTATAAACGAAAAGAAAATATTCATACATTATTGCACCGATTGCTCCTGGTTCGATTTTAATTGGACGGAGCCCGTAGCTTTGTCCGCCGCAAGAACGGCGACAAACTTTCGCTGACGACTCGCGGACGTTCCGGTGGACGTGAAGGTATACAGATAGGCATTATTCACGCTGTCGTCCACACGCGTCACATTCACCACAACAGAGTCACTGCCCACGGGGAACGAGTACTGGATCGGAAACGAGCAGGTACCACAGAATTCCTTATTGCGCGCGATTTTGAGTTCCGCGTCGCGAATTCCCGTTTGTGCCGCATTATAGGCCCGCGCAGAAAGACGGTCTCCCAGTCCCGCGCCGCTCAAAAAAAATGCAATTAAGGCCCCCGCAATAGCAACTTCCACGATGATTCCCCCCACAAGGAGGACGAAGGAAAGGGTCGCCTGCCCACGGACCGAGCGAACCTGCCCCTTCGATATGCGAAATCCCTTCATATCTAATCTTATCATAACAAAAACCGACGCCTCCCGATAGCGCCAGCATTTGTTTTATGGCTTTTGATCTATCTTACCTTCTTGTAGAAGTGGGGTTTGGGTACTGCGGAGGAAATTCGGCCGGGAGTTGTGGCTGGTTCACGTCTCCCTGCGATGCCTGGAGTTCCGGGTTTGTGTTTAAAATCTGCGCGAGCTGTCCGTTTTTCTCAAGTTCCGTCATCCACACGACTTCCGTGCGATTGATCCGAAGTTTGTCCTCTGGACCCCAAAATACTTTTGAAAATTTCTGGATGCTTAAAGGAGTCTGCGGACTCGACGGATTCGCCTGGAGCATATACACATTGGTCAAAGCGAAATACGGGAACCGCGTCAGATGCCCGAAATACAGCTCGCCCGTTTTTAAATACACCGCACTCCATTCCGATTCGCCCACGATATTTTTTACCGCGACCGTCCCAATTAAAATAACCACTAGTAGCGCCGCGAGACCTATTAATATTCTGTTTGTCATGAAATTGATTATATCACATCTCCCCCCATTTAGACCATTTGACCTTTCGCGCGCAGCGCATCGTAGATATTCATAACCGCCTTGATACTGTCCCCCACCGAAATATTGTTTTGTTTATAAAACCCGTCTGTCACATCCCCCGCCGCCCAGATACCGGGATCCGACGACCGTTGTGTTTTATGATCTACCACGATCTGCCCCCACGTGTTTAGTTCGACAAAATCTTTAACCAGATCGGCATTCGGGACAGAACCAATCTCCACAAATACTCCCTCCACATCCAGTGTGAATTCCTTCTTTGTGCCTGCTTTGCGATAATGCAGTCCCGTAACGGTTTTTTTGCCCATAATCATTTGAACCTCCGTATTCAAGAGTAGCGCGACTTTTGGTTCTTTTCTGATTTTTTCCTGCGTGATGGGGTCCCCTTTAAGCATGCTGTTCCGATGCAGGAGAAAAATCTCTTTTGCGTACGGAACCAAGTCCAGCACCGTCTCGAGCCCCGAATTCCCGCCTCCCACCACCGCAACCCGTTTCCCCGCAAAAAGCGGCGCGTCGCAAGTGCCGCAATACGCCACGCCGTTTCCCCAAAACTCTTTCTCACCCGAAACATTCAGTTCTCTGCGACGGCTCCCGATTGCCAAAAGAATCGTCTGCGTTCCCCAGCTTTTCCCCTCTTGCGTGGTAACAACAAATCCCTTTTTTTGTTTCTCGATTTTTAGAACACGATCCCCTTCCACGATTTCGATTCCGGTCTGCGCTTTCAGATGTTCTTCCAGCTGTTTTGCAAGATCAAACCCGGAGATTGTTTTGATGCCGATCCAGTTTTGGATATCGTTTGAAACGACCGATTGCCCTCCGAAAGAATCGGCGACAAGAATCGCATTCAATTTTTTCCGCGCGGCATAGATCCCTGCGGCAACGCCACCGGGTCCGCCGCCGATAATCGTGACTTCATACATCTTAAATTCCAAGAGCTCGCGCGATCTCCGAACGATTGAATCCCACAAAAATCTGCCCGTTGATGTCGGCTACGGGAACGCCCATCTGATGCGATTTCTGTACCATCTCATCACGCGCTTTCAGGTTATGCAAAACATCTGCATCTTCAAATGCGATATTCTTTTGCTTCAGATATTCCTTGAGCATCTTGCAGTAAACGCAAGACGGAGTGCTGTAAATTTTAACGGTCATAAAAATAAATGTTGGGTGACTTTTTTGAGTCAAGAATGATTGGAAGGCGGCGTGAAATTCCAAAGAGCGAACACAATCATCAATCCCCCTACCAGTATACTATTCCACGATGCCAGATTCACCTCCGAGTATCCCAAAATCCAGGGCGCAAGCAACAGCCATGCCCCAAGCCCCACCTCTACCCAGTGATACCATTTCATCATGTCAATACAACAACCGCTACAGACCTTTTACCGCGGGGTCAATGTACTGCGTCACGGCGGGCAAGCGCGGATCGGTGCTTGAAAACGGAAGCGCTCCGGAAATCACGGTTTTCTTTCCGTTTGGAGCAATTACAATCGAGTACGGAGTTCCACCACCACCGGAATTTTCTGCATCTGCCAGATCAGACGCAACTTTTTCTGCGTACTTCCCGCTCGAAAGGCATGCGTTGAACTTTGCGCTGTCCAATCCCACATCGGTTGCGATCTTCGGCAAAAGCGCAAGGTCAAGCCCGTTGTTCGAGGGAGTGAGTTCCATCAGCCGATCCACGTATGCCCAAAACTTCGTATTACCCCCGAGTTCCGCCGCACATTCGGAAGCTTCCGCTTCCTTTCGCGCCTTCGGATGCAGTTGATCAATCGGTGAATGGCGGTACACCCACGCAACCTTGCCCGCATATTTTTCTACCACCTGCTTCATGGTGTAATGGAATTGCTTGCAGAAGGGACATTCCAAATCGGAAAACTCAACGATCTTCACGGGCGCGTTCGGGTCTCCAAAAATATGATCCGCCGCGGATACCGGTTTTATGTTTTCTTCCGGCGCGCGCGCGATCGTGTCCGCAACCGAACCCGTAAGCGGCGCATTTCCGCTCTCGGGAGCTTTTTTGCCCGCATTATAGACCAGAGAAACCGAGACCAAAAGCGCCGAGATTAAAATGCTTGCGGAGAGCAGGTAGTCGCGCTTCGGTGGAATTATGTTTTGTGGTTCCATAGCAACTCCATCTTACCGCGATACAAAGCAGGGCGTCAAACGTAGTATCTTTTGATTTCTGTACGTCGGATGGTAAGATACGAATAGAATGAATACCGCGAAAAAACTCGCGCTTTTAGGAGCCGATATACTTCTCCTCTACGGGACGCTCGCACTTACCCTGCTCATCCGGTATGGAGCATCTTCCCTCTTTGAAAGCTGGGCGGTCCATGTGGGACCTTTTTCTTTACTCTTTATTCTATGGCTTTTTGTCTGGTATCTCGCGGACCTCTATCGTCCTTCTGCATTTCGCACGCGCGCATCGTTGTTAAGTAATTTAGCAATTGCCACGGCGGTTGCCGCCCTTCTATCGACGGTAGCTTTGTATCTTCTTTCAGGAATTTTTGAGTTAACGCCCAAGACCAACCTCGTCATTTTTAGTGTTTTATTTCTTCTTCTCGACTTTTTGGCACGCTCTATGGTATCGCGGAAGTTCGCTACGGGAGCGTTGTCGGTTGCAGTTATAGGAAGCTCTTCCCTCATCCCGGAAACGGCGGCGTTGTTGGAAAAAAATCCGCAGATTGGATATAAAATCACCAAGATTTTTGCCACGCTCTCGGAACAAGATCTGCAAGATCTCAAAAAACAAATTCGGGAGAAAAGAATAGATCTCGTGGTTACACAACCCACGTTCCCGGAGGGCTCTCCTACGCTGATTTCTCTCTATAAGCTTCTAATGCTGGAAATCGAGATTCTGAATCTGTGGGATTTTTATGAAGGGATTTTCGAAAAAATCCCCCTGGATGAACTGAACGAGACCTGGTTTATTGAAAACATAACAACGCGGCGCCCCTTTTATGATACCGCAAAACGCCTAGTAGATATGGTGGCATCCTCGATTCTTATTATTATTTTTATTCCGTTCATGATTCTTACAGGAATTCTTGTCCTGTGTTCCTCCGCAGGATCGATAATTTTTAGCCAAGAGCGCATTGGAAAAGGCGGTAAGTCCTTCACGCTGTATAAATTCCGATCCATGATCAGCGACCACAACGGCTCCCCATGGACGGAGCAGCGCGATGCGCGTATAACCCCGATCGGAAAAATATTACGATATACCCACCTAGATGAGCTTCCGCAACTCTTTAATATCTTTAAAGGCGAACTCTCCCTTACGGGACCGCGCCCAGAAAGCGCGCAACTCGCAGAAGAATTTAAAGCATTTCCCTACTATGAAATACGCCACGTTATTAAACCCGGACTCACCGGATGGGCTCAAATCCATTATCGCCCCAGTGCCTCCTTGGAAGAAGCGCGCGAGAAACTTCGCTACGACATGTATTATATTAAAAACCGTTCTTTATTCATTGATCTTCTCATTGTCCTAAAAACTGTGCGTTATTTTTTCATGTCTTTTGGAAATTCGAATTCGATATAGCATGTTTGAGCGTATTCGATCGCTGTTTTTCCGGAATGTGAGCGCGCGCCAGACGCTGGTAAAAAATGTCGTATGGCTTACGGTGGGTCAATTTGCAAGTCGATTTATTCGAGCGGCAATCATCATTTATGCCGCACGTGTCTTGGGGGCGGGAGAATATGGCGTATATTCCTATGCGTTGGGTCTTGCTGGATTTTTTACCTTATTTGCCGATGTCGGCATAAATTCAATTCTCACGCGCGAAAGCGCTAAAAAACCCGAAGTGGCGGATCAATATTTTGCAACCTCTTTTGTTTTAAAATTTTTTCTTCTTGTAGTAACAGCTCTCGCAGTAATATTTTTAGCCCCCTTGTTCTCGAACATTGAGGGAGCGAAGGTAATACTTCCCTTTGTGGCGCTGCTTACTGTCTTCGATAACATGCGAGAATTCTGTAATGCCTTCTTTCGCGCGAAAGAGCGAATGGAATGGGAGGCTATCACAACGGTCGTCATGAATGTTGCTATTACCGTTATCGGATTTTTTGCGTTGAGCTATGCCGCCACGGCGAAATCTCTCACTATCTCGTATGTCTCGAGTGTGGGCCTTGGTATGGCTATTGGAATCCTTATTCTCCGGAAACAATTTTCAAAACTTATCGCCGACTTTGATCGCTCCCTCATGAGGCCCATAATCAGAGCTGCCTGGCAAATTGCGCTGTTGGGACTTTTGGGCGTGTTCATGTTGAATGTGGATATGGTAATGCTCGGATGGTTAAAAACGTCCGAAGATCTTGGTTATTATTCGGCGGGACAAAAGATTGTACAGGTTCTCTATACAATCCCCGCCATTCTTGCGAGTGCTACATTTCCTCTTTTCTCTCGCCTTGTGGCAACGGGAGAAAAAGTCCATTTAAAACATGTGGTGGAAAAAACACTGGAAGGGACGCTTTTAATCGCGGTTCCTATTGCAGTAGGCGGCATTGTTCTTGCTGAATCCATCATTCGTTTTGTTTATGGAAACGCTTACATTCCCTCGGTACTTACCTTTCAAATACTTCTAGGAACGGTGCTGTTCATTTTTCCGGGTATCATTACGGGAAATCTTATTTTTGCTTATGATCAACAACGCAAAATATTAAAATATACAGGACTTACTTCATTGGGCAATGTGATATTTAATGTGCTTCTCATTCCGCCCCTTGGCATTGCAGGAGCTGCCATCGCAACTCTAGCAATGCAAATCATGTACAACAATCTCACGTTGCGCGTGGCTAAAAGCCTCCTTCCTATCCGTATATTCCCCCGATTAAAGTCCATTCTTGTCGCGGGAGTTATCATGGGAGGAGTTGCATATTTTCTAAATAGATCCCATATTCACGTTCTTATTACAATTGGAGTCGCGAGCATTCTTTATCTGGGATTACTCTTTTTGATGCGGAATCGTCTGATATATGAGGATGCGAGACATATGATGAAAAAAACTTTTTTTGTAGCTTAAACACAGAAAAATCCGATTTCCCTTTACCGATTCAATTAAAAAGCTATACTTTCTGCATGCGGATACTCACAGGGAAAAAATGGCGCGAGGGGTTCTTGGATTACCACAAGAATAAGCGGGAATACCGCATCCGGGTTCTCGCGTGGAAAAGCCTGGAAAAGCTCGAAAACGTCTATCATACGCGGGCCAAAAGCCTGCGCTTGCTCCTGAACTACTTCCCGGTTGTGGGGCTCGAAGGCCTTATTACCAAAACATGGTCGCGTATCCGAGAGGAGCGCCGCAACGACAAGTACATCGCGTGCGGTATCGGAAAAATCCTCGAGAAGGCCGAGGGGGGCGCTCATTCGGAAGGCGACGTGGTGGGATTTGTCGCTCCGTGGCACCCGGCGCTCGCGGAACGCATTGCATTGCCGGAACCGTTTATTTTCCCGGTTGAAAAATCCGTTCTCTCCCCGTTTCCTGCGGACACTATTCTCTATATTCCCCTCGCAGCAGACGCAAAAAAAGGCGGATGGTGGAAACCCGCGAAGGCGTGGAGCGTCTACTCCGGAATTGAAGTTCCGGCAGAAACGCGTCGCGGCCTCGAGACAGGGTTCGCGAGTGAGATGCGAGGAGCGGACTGGACCGCCGCAGAGCGTATTGTGGCAACGGAACCAAGGCCGGTGGCAACAACGCGGGGCGAGACGCCGCACTTGAAACCAGGGGAAAAAACGGGAATCCTCTACGGCTACGGAAACTACGCGAAGATAAATATCATCCCGTACTCCGAACCTTTCGTACACATCAAGTCCGTGCATGAGATCGATCCAACACAAATCTTCGTGGAACGCCGCATCAAGCGGTGGGATTCCTCTCCGTTCCCCGAACCGAAAGAAAAGTACGACGTGTACTACGTTGCAAGTTATAACCACACACACGTCCCGATCACGCTTCACGCCTTAAAGCAGGGCGCCTACGTAGTCGTGGAAAAACCCGTGGTCATGGACGCGGATGAATTGGTGGAAATCGAAAAAGCGCTCCGGGCGGCCGGCCGAAAATTATTCATCGGCTTCCACAAGCGCTACGGCCTTTTCAATAAAATGGCGCTTCATGACCTCGGGGTGCAGTACGGCGAACCCATTTCGTACCATTCCATCGTGTATGAACTTATCCAGCCGGAATTTTTCTGGTATAACTGGCCGGTATCCCGCAGCACATTCCTCTCAAACGGCTGCCACCAGATTGATCACTTCTTCCACCTGAACAACTGGAGCAAACCGAAAAACTTCGATATCAAACTTCTCCAAGACGGCGCGGTCGAGGTGTGGATCGAACTCGACAATGGCGCAACGATGACCACCACGTTCAGTGAAAAAGGGAGCTTGCGCGTCGGTCCGCGCGATCACGTGGAACTCAAGGTACACGGACGAAATGTTCGTATCGAAGACCAGATCCGATACATGTCCGAGGATAACCACCGCATTATTCGGAAACTCCGGATTTTCAAAACCAACAGCTACAAGGATATGTACCAGACTATCGGGAGCAAGATTGCAAAAAACGAGGAGGGCGACTCCATCGAATCCGTCTTGATCACCTCAAAAATCATGCTCAATCTCGAGGCAAAACTCGAAACAATGAAAGGATGGGGAGATCGGTACAAAAAAGCGAAGACGGAATTTTCAGCGCATTTCTTTTAGGCACTTCGAAATTTGGAATAGCTAAAGGATTAGTTGAAGTTAAAGATCAATGGAAGGTGATCTGAAACGGCGACGTTAGGAACTGCGAGCGCTTTAATAATAACATCAGGAGAAACAAGGATGTAATCAGATATTTTATCTTCCTTAGTTTTTAGTAAGCGACTCCGTGTTCGAGAAATATTTTGATTTTTAACAACATTTATCATATCTTCCTCGAGTATTGCTAGACTTCTTGTGTCGGGAGACAAATTAAAATCCCCGCACAATATTTTAGAATGGTTTATAGTTTTTAAAAATCCAGAAATATTTTCTGATTGTTTAATCCGCGATGCAGAATCAACTTTTGGCCACACCGAAATACCATGAAAGTTAGCGATGGTATATTTTTTTTCCCCAAAAGAAAAGGTTGCGTGCTGTACCATGCTCGGCATTACGCTTGTGTTATTTGACAGAAAATATCGGTTGCGTTCTCCGTAGGTAAAAAGGCTTCCAAATTTTTCAACATTAATTGATTTCTTTATAAAAATTGCGAGGCCAGAAGATGAAACTAGTTTGTTCTGACTCGAATAGACATCCTGCATGGTCGTAAAATCACTTCTAAAATCGGGTAGTAAATTTTTGAAAACGGCGTACATATTATATTTATTATCAAGAAGATCGGCGGTGTTAAAATGTCCAGAGAGCATTTCTTGAAAACAAAAAAAATCCGTCTCTTTGGCGTTTTTTAAAACAAACTCCCTCAATGGCTCAAATACTTTGCCCAACCAAAGGTTTAAAACAATTAACTGCATTGTATCCAATTTTAAGAAATTACTGTCTTGCTCTTAATCCATCGACACATGTGTTTTTTTGTTACTTGTACTTTCTAGTATCTAGAAGATTCTTTCAATAGCATCTAAACAAATCTCCTTTGTAAAATGAGTGAGGGCGTATTTTAGGCCGTTTTCTCCGTAATATTTTAATCTTTCTTTTTCTAGATAGACTTGCTCGGTCAGACGGGTCATTTTTTCTTCATTATCGGAAATGGTGGCCAAGCCGCATTTTGCGTCATTCACAATTTTTATCCCGTCGCTCTTTTCGTGAAGGAAGGCCAGTACCGGAAGGCCAGCAGCCATATATCCCATAAGTTTTGCCGGAACTGCCGGGGTGGTGTTGGCACCCGTAAGTGACGCTATCCCCACATCAGCGTCCCTTAGAAGCTGTGGGTAATCCTCTTTTGAAACCGGCGGCTTAAAAATAACATTGTCCAAACCGAGTGACTGCGCGAGCGCGACTAGTTGATTCTTTTCGGAACCGTCGCCGACAAAAAGAAATGTGATATCTTTATATTTTTTTAATTTTTCTGCGATCCGGATGAATATTTCAAGCCCCTGCGAAGGACCGAGGATGCCACCAAAAATGAAAACAAATTTATCGTGAAGCCCGTATAATTTTCTAAACTTCCCGGTTTGTTTAACTTCTTCAAAAGGTTTTATGTCTATCCAGTGAGGAATAACGCGTATCTTCTGGAGCGGCACCTTATAACGCTCATGCAAAAAATCCTTATGAGCTTCCGAGGGTGTTACGATTATGTCCGAAATGATATAGGCGCGCTTCTCCATTTTTTGGAAAAACCGGATAAGAAATTTATTCTTTAAAATACCGAGATCCACAGCATTTTGCGGAAAGAAATCCTGAAGATTCAAAAAATATTTCGCGCCATAAAATTTTTTGACCCATTGAGCGGTGAGGGCAAGTGGTAGGGGTGGACTGTGAACCCATACCGCATCGAGCTTGCCCGTAATGTGCTTTTTAACATGATAAAAAAATAAGTACGGGAGTATCATTTGCGCAATGCCTTTTACGATGAAATTTACATTATGGTGCCGCAATACGTTTACGCGTATTACGGTAATTCCGTCCTCCCGCATGATACCCCCAGCAACCCGTCGTGTGCCGGATGGAACATTCTGCTCTGCAGGGCGTGACGTTACCACAAACACTTCATATCCCCGCTCTTTAAGTCCGTCGGCCATCTCTTTCATTAAATGCGAGGAGGAGCGTGTTTCTGGCGGATAGGAGTCGGTGACGATTAAAACGCGCATACTATTTATATTCCTGATAATCCGTAGATTTTAGCATCAACCAGAAATCTATACCAAAAACCGTGTAAAAAATGGAAGATGAATCCGGCTTTACCATCAAGAAAACCGAGCCGGAAAAAATAGCGGTAAATAAAATAACAAAAAACGCGCAAGAACGGCGGAAGCTGATAGTAAAAATTCCTTTTTTCGCCCATGCCATATTCCCCGGCTTTAACTTCTTCGGCTTCTCGTGAAGCGTAATTTTTGTGTTTTAGGATCCAATTCTTGAGGTCTTTTTTATTATTATCAATAAAATCGTTGTTTAATCTTCGACTTTCGTCCTCAAGGAGAATGATGTGCTCGTCCATTTTTCTTTCTTCCGACCGTCCTTTCCCTTTTCGCCAAAGGCGTAAAAACCAGATTGGATAGTATCCACCGTGCTTAATCCACCGGCCCATGAAATAAAATCTGCGTTTCATGTAGAAGCCCGATATTTCCTTACCTGCCTTCGGCAGGAATTCTAAAATTTCATCCTTGAGTTCCGGCAAAATCTCCTCATCGGCGTCCAATTTCAAAATCCAATCGCTTGTAATGGCTAAATTATCGAGCCCCCAGTTGAATTGGTCGGCTTGGTTTTTAAAATCATGGGCATAAACTTGGGCGCTATATTTTTTTGCAATTTCTAAAGTTCTATCGGTACTGTGCGAATCGACGATAAAAATTTCTTGCGCTAAACCAGTAATGCTCTTCAGGCATTTTTCGAGATTTTCTTCTTCATTAAAAGTCAAAATAATGACTGAAATTGATGACTTCACAATTTTTTAGCGAAAACAATCAAATGGGCGCCCAGGGATGGAAAAATATCGCCTAGAATTTCGAAAACTCTGCCCAATTTATTTCGTCGTGTTGAAAAAAGAATATGTGTGGAAACGAGTTTCAAGACCTTTAAATTTCCTTCTTTGAACATGCTGGCGAGTGTCTTTCTGTTATACATATGGTAGTGATAGGGAGCGTAAGCAAAATACTTAGGCACCTGTCCGAACAACATCAAAAAACGGTTGGGGCCAAAAACTAAATTGGGCACGGTGATTATTAAAATGCCATCCGGCCTAAGCGCTTCGCGGCAATGCTGCAAAAAAGCGGAGTCGTCAAACAAATGCTCCATTACTTCGCCCGCAAAAATTATGTCGAACTTAACGCCGAAATCAGGAATACCTTTATTTAAATCTGACTGGATTATCTTTATGCCGTTAATCTCTCTGGGGTTAACATCAACGCCAAAACATCGCACCCCTTCCTTTTTCAGCATATCGGCAAGCCCCCCCTTCGCCACGCCACATTCAAGGAGATTAAGATTTCGCAAATCCTTAAAATATTCGGTGATAAAATTATACGCTTTTTTGATCCTTATCGGATCTGGAACCTCGAAATGCTCAAAAACTTCCTGTTTTTTGTCCATAACTTTTGATTAAATCATTATAAACTTGAATCCATTTTTTCGCTATTTCCCGACTTAACTTTCAAGATGTTCTTCTCAATAAGGATGTTCAAGATCAAGCCCTGTCTTTTTGGATGCTTTGATACAGCACCTCGCGACAATCATCTATAAGATTTTTTGTATATAAAGAGAGGAGGGAAAGTGCCGACCCTCAATGTTTCCACTCCTCAGTCCAAAATCATTCTCCTGTGGCTTATAACCAGAAAGGAGTTTCTCGAATTCACTGGGGACTGCGTAATGTAGCATACTTAATGACGTGCGTATGACATAGTGTGCGTTCCCGATTAAAAACGCGTGCAGCAATACACTCTCATTAGAGAAAAAGAGACCGTCTGACATTAAAGCTCTTTTATAATCATACGGGAAATAAATGTCGTGGAAATGCACATAAACACCTTTCGCAAGACGCGATAGCACTTCCAAAATAATGAGATTTACTTCGCTACCAGGTTTCACAGTATGGGTAGAATCAATAAACAAAAGGTCCCCTTCTCCTAGAGTAAGATATACATCCAAAGGAACACTCTGTGTTTTCTCCTGGTGCAAGGAAATGATATTTTTTTCGCGATCTCCCGCAAAAACTGCGTAGGATATGGATCAATGCAAATAATATCGCATTTAAAATCGAACTTTTTCATCGCTTGAAGCATCACCGCGGTGGAAAGTCCCGCTCCGACCTGAATAACCTTGTGGGGGCGTGCAAAACCGAGAAAACAAAATAGAAAATCGGACTCTACCGGACCAAAGCCTGCATCTCCGTTCATACGACAAGCCTCAAGAAAAACATTTTCTTCGGACAACATCTGTGCCTTCCCGTTGCAACAACTTTTCGCAAAATCTAGTTGGGCATCCATGTCAGACCCCAGCACACCCACCATTGTACGTGGATTCTTCCACGTCGATTCTTGTTTAAGTTCACGAATATCGGGTATTTCAGAATAAAAATGGCGAGGTAATATATCGAATCCTAAATATTGGGCCGCTTCAAAAAATTTCCTGAGTCCTTTTTTTAACCCCTCCTTAAGGGCTCTTTTACTTTTCTTCATAAGAAATTGTCCTTGTGTGTGCACTTACTATATTCTTCTATAAATCTTTCGGCAATTTTATTATAAGAATATTTCATCGCGACAAGTGCACGTCCCCGCTCTCCCATCTTTTTGCCTTCCACCGGGTCACCGAGTATTTTCAAAATTGCATCTGCAAGAGCCCTGTCGTCTTTAGGGACCACAAGCCCCGCTTTCGCCTCCAAAACGTCGGAACCAATCGCGACGCCCTCTGTCACAACCACGGGGACACTCGCCGCCATTGCTTGCCCAAGTGCTACACCAAAATTTTCAGAATAAGAACCGAGTACAAACACGTCCGTATCGACGAATGCTTCTGCGCGTTCTATTCCCTCCAATGGTCCGGTGAATAGAATACTCGTCTCAAGCTGGTATTTCGCAATAAGTTGCATAATTGTCGCTTTATATCCTTCATCCGACCATACTGCGATAACGAGTATTGCACCGGGGTTCTTTTCGTGTACACGCCCAAAGGCGGGAATGAGTGTATCAAAACCTTTTTTCCATCCAATCCTGCCATGATACAGAATCACTTCCCTCTCTGGAGATATACCAAGTCGCTTCTTAAACCTTCCTGCGGAAACAACCTTTTTTTTATCAACATCAATGCCGTTCGGAATCACAATACTGCGCTTGATTGGAAAGTTCTTTGTCCTGTACTCTTTCTCTTCCTTGGGGGCTGTAAAATGAATTGCCGAAGCATTCTTAAGATTATTTTTCTCAATAAACTTGAGGTAGAACGTTTTCTTTAGCGAGCTCTTTTTTGTTAATGGATCAATCATTAAGCTTCCACGCGGAGAGATAATATAAGGCTTTCCACATTTCTTAGCATAATATGCGCCCAAAGTAGATGCGGCCAGAAATACCGAGGTGACATGAACTATGTCAAACTCTTTACAGTGTTCTCTTAGGGCTTTGTGCATCGTCCGAGAATAAAACCAAGATCGCGGGAATGAGATCGGAAAGTACACAACCTTTACGCCGTCCTGTTCTACCGGCGTCTCCAGGGGCACGTCGAGCGTGCCTCTGCCATCGGCGTTCGTGGCATAAACCGTAACGTCGACACCCGCTCGTACAAGCCATTTATTGAGTGTATGAACGCTTGAGATCGGTCCGCCATAGCGGTAGGCCGGAGTATACGCCGGGGTTATATGGAGAATTTTCATTACAAAATGATTTTAACAGCATCTGATGAGTTCGCAATGCGGTGCTCCTAATCCATTTTATTTTTCGACAGATGACGTTCTACTTCCCGATACTTATCCATCGTGTCGATTCCTTTGGAATATTCATCACATTCATAACCGTAGAAATTCTTCCCTTTTCTGACGATTTCCGGCAAAAGTTCTTTACCGATTTCGTAAGAAATGCCTAGCGGCACAAAATTCAAGATTTCCTTTTTGAGAATAAAAACACCTCGCATCCTGTACGCGTTCGGATATTTTTCGGTGTGAGGCTTCGGATGGATCTTCATAAACCGACCGTTCTGATTGAGCTCGGCAATGTCTGCATCCGCGTAATCACCTGTCTTTCCCACGCGCTGGATGCCAATAGGATCTTTAAGCTTATCAAAAAAATCGGCCATTGTCGTATAATCAACCAAACTTATCATATCGCCATAGATCAGAAAGAACTCGACATCTAATTTGTTTTCAAATTGTTTCACGCCGCCTGCAGTCCCCAAGATGGCGGACTCGAAAACGTAGTTGATTTTAACGCCAAACTTGGAGCCGTCTCCAAAATAATTCCGAATCACATCCGGCAAATAATGGAGATTTATGAAAAATTCCGTAACCCCGTGCTTTTTGAACTGCTCGATGTTCCACTCGAGCATCGGCTTCCCTAAAAGTGGAATCATTGGCTTCGGGATAGTATCGGTAAGTGGCCTTAACCTTGTGCCCAAGCCCGCAGAGAGAATAACGGCTTGTTTTAACATTTATTTTTTATTATTTTTACTGCTTCGATCAAATTTTTCGCCTTAAAATCCGGTCGTACTTTATTTTCATAGATTCTATCTAACCGGGAATGACCCGGCCCAGTCTTAACCAGAATCGTCTTTAATCCCGCCCGTTTCCCGGAAACAACGTCGATAACAGAATCTCCAATCATAAAGCTCTTTCGGGGGTCAATGTTAAATTTTTTAATAGCTTGTTTTAACATTCCGGGGCTCGGTTTCCTGCAAAAACAAACTACCCGATATTTTTTTAATGTCGCTTCCGGATGATGTGGGCAAAAATAGAATGCATCGATATGGGCCTTTGAACGCTTGAATCTTTTAATTAAGATTTCATGAAGATCGTCGATGCCTTTTGGTGTAATTAAACCGCGGGCCACTACCGGCTGATTTGTCACTACAATCACTAAGAAACCGAGCTTGTTAAACTTGTTTATCGTCTCTGCGGCACGTGGAAGCAGGCGTAATTGCGAGGGCTTCGTTACTAAATCTTCAAACTTGATGATGGTGCCGTCGCGATCAAGGAAAATCGCTCTACGCAATTTTTGTTTTTTGAACCGATTCCCATTTTCCTTCATTGGTTCTGAATTTTGGATGTGAAACAATCAAATGCCACAGCACCGCCTGGAAAGATTCGGTATGAGGAGTGACGTTCTCGACGTTTACCACGGGCACCACAACACAGGCATCAGCAACGGTCTTAGTATACCCCCCGTCGCGCCCTACAATGCCTACCACTTTTGCGCCAATTGATTTCGCAAGTTTCAAAGACTCCACAATGTTCATGCTAACGTTTTTTTCGGCATTGCCTCCGCCGACAGAAAATACCATAAGCGCGTCCCTAATATTCAATTTGCTTCCTAAAAGCCAGTTGGCAAAAACCGTGTGCCATCCATCATCGTTTACCCGGGCCGTGAGCTCCGAGACATTATCGGTGGGTGTGTACGTCTCAATGCCCGTAAGTTTTCTGAAGTCATTTACCGCATGGCTTGCATGCCCCGCTCCGCCACCAACGCCAATGATAAAAAGCCGTCCACCGCCAGTTCGCACATTGTTTAAAATCTCTATCATTTTATTCAAAGGTTCGCGGTCAATTTTTTCCGCAATTTCCTTCACTTCATCTAAATAAGATTTTATGTAGTCGTAGTACATTTCAAATTTCTCTAGTTATGCTTCATACAGCGTGTAGCCGGCCTTTTGCCCATCGTCGTAAAACATTTTGACGGTGTCCAAGGAGAGTTCGTGATGGTCATATCCGACTTTCTCCAATTTCTTCAAAATGTCGGAAGTGACGGTAACTATTTCACACCCTACTTCATCGGCGTGGTAAATATCCAAAAGCTGTCTCGGACTTGCCCATAACAGTTCGCACCGAGAAACCTGCGAGGTGATTGCTTTTGCTTCTTTCATGATGGGGGTGGGGTTTACTCCGGTATCGGCGATGCGACCAGCAAAAACGGAAATAATTGAGGGCGTCTTGGGTGAGAGCGCGCGAACAATGTGCGCTACTTGAGAAACGGTAAGTATTGCGGTTACGTTTAATTTTATCTCTTCTCCCACAAGTTTTTTTACAAGATCAAATGAAGATTCTTTTTTGGTATTGGTGATCGGTATTTTAACATAAACGTTAGGCGCCCAAGAATTTATGATTCGCGCCTGCCGCTCCATTTCGTTAAAGTCGTCGGAGAACACCTCAAATGAGATTGGCTTGTCTCTTATAACTCCTAAAATATCTTTTGCAAAAGAAGCATAATCGGTGATGCCCGCCTTCCTCATTAACGTAGGGTTGGTGGTAAATCCCTTAATATGAGGCTCTTTGGCCAAAGCGACCATTCCTTCTTTTTCAGCTCCATCCGCAAAAATCTTGATTTTTAGCTCGTGGGCTTTCTTCGGCATTTTGTAATAATTAAACAAAAATTAAAAGAAGTCAACTCACCGCTCCCTTGCAAGCCAAATTGGTTTTTTAGTTTTTGAAGATTCATAAACCGCGGCTATAATCCTATTTGCTTCAAGGCCGTCTTTTGCATCGCCAATAATTTTCCCTTTACCCTGTAGCGCCGATAAAAAATTCTTCCATTCTTCTACCCAACTTACGTCTTTCTGAAATTTGAAAATTTTTATTTTCGGTACACCGAATTTTTTAGGTCTTCGACCGAAAACCAATGTTTCCTCTCCATAACTACCGCCCTTGCCATCAACGGCAAGAAATCCCCTGTCGCCAAAAAGTTCAAAAGAAAATATGTTCTTCCAATTCGTTGTACTCACGTGAAACGAGGCGGTAACAGTCTTATTTTTCATCAGTACGAAAGTATTATCGTCCAACTTTGTCTTCCAAAATTTTGTTTCTGCAAGACCGTAAACCTCATTAAAATCGCCGGCAAACCAACGACACAAATCAATGATATGAACGCCTTGATCCAAAAGCTCGCCACCTCCGGAAATATTCTTTTGAAACCGCCATTCTTTCTCCATTCCCAAGCGACCACCATGGCCATAGCGCGCTCTGATAAAAAGTAGCTTGCCTATCTGACCTTGATCAAAAATTTTCTTCGCCTCTCGAATTGCCGCATGAAAACGGTGGTTAAATCCCACTTGAATTAATCTTTTATATTTTTTACCAGCATCAAAAATCTTCTTGGCCTCATCAAAATTCCGGCCAAAAGGTTTTTCACACAAAAGATGTTTTCCATTTTTGAGCGCAGCCATGGCAATCGGCATCAAAAACTTGTTGGGTGTAGCAATAATGACCACATCAATTTTTTGATCCTTCACCAAATCCTGCCAGCGACGATATGATTTGCACTTATAATTCTGACTCAGGCTTAAGGCGCGATTCCAGTCAATATCTGCTACAGCCAAAAGACGGGTACCACCTACATGTTTTAAGGCCTCGGCACGTTTATTGCCAATTAGTCCAGCGCCTACAATCCCTACATTGATAATCCGTCTTCCTTTCATAATTTTATTTAATTCTCCGGAGAGTAAGTTTGTCGCTTTTCATTATCTTTTTTAAATCGCTCTTCCGCCAACCCTGCCAGTCGTCCCAAACGGCGCTGATCAAGCGGCCACTAAGTGGTTTGGATTTATCGGAGGCAAGAAAAAGTACAAGTTCCGCAGCTTTTTCAGGGGGCGCACCACCGATTTTCGACCTCTTTTTAGCCGAAGCTAGCTCTTCCGCGCCAGCTCTTGCTCCGGCACGTAAAACCTCTTTTAGCATTTTTGTATTGACCGCACCCGGCGCAATCGCATTGACCCGGATTCTGTATTTTTTTAATTCATCAGCTAGAATTTCTGTAAATCTCACAACGCCGGTTTTGGCAACAGCATAGGCGGAAAAATTGGTACGCGAAGAAGTACTGCCGCCACCTGAAAAATTGATAATGCTTCCTGATCTCCTTTTTATCATCGCCGGCAAAATTAGCTGACAAAGAAATACTGTCCCCAAGAGATTGACTTCCAGATTCTTGCGCCATTGCCCTAAATCATTTTCAACAAACGAGCCGATGGGTTCCTGAATGCCGGCGGCATTCACAAGTACGTCTATAAAACCATATTTTTTCTGAATGCCACGAACCACTTGCGAAGTTTCGTTGAGGTTGGAAATATTAACTGTTTTGAAATCTACTAAACCACCTTCTTTTTTAATCTTGTAAGCCACTATTTTCAATAATCTCCGGGAACGACCAAGAATAATTACCTTGGCACCCGCGCGGCAAAAATAATCTGCGATAACCGAACCAATACCCCCGCTTCCACCGGCAATCAAAACTACCTTATTTCTAAAATTCATCTTAGAAGTTTGTTAATACCTTTGAGCCCTCAAAATCAAAACGGTATCGCATCTCTCTTAAACCTTCACGTGCCATTGTTTCGCGGAAATTCTTGTGACCGCCCGGAACGTAAAATATAAAGAATCCTCCGCCGCCGGCGCCGGAGATTTTTCCTCCTAAAGCACCGCTTTCCTTAGCAAGATCATACAACCGGTCAAATTCCGGATTCGTCATTTTTGAAGATATCTTCTTTTTGTGCTGCCAATGCGCATCAAAAAGCTTTCCCACTTCATCGATATTCCCCTCTTCAACCGCCTCAAGAATCTCACACCCGATTTCCTTGATATAATGCATGCTCTCTACAACTTCCTTTTTCTCTTCGCTTACTCCGGAAGATTGTTCTTGCAAAATTTCATCGGCCTGCCGCGTAACTCCAGTAAAGAAAATTAGTATATTGCGATTCAGTTCATCCGCCACATCCATTGAAACGTTTGCTTTTCTTAAAGAAACATTTCCATCTTTTTTAATTTCTAAGACTGTGAATCCGCCAAAAGCCGCCATATAAGGATCTTGTTTGCCGATGGGTCGTTTTAAAACTTCTGCTTCGAGTTTAAAATCTTCTTCGGCTAAAGTTTGAAGAGAAATATACTCTCTTTTTAAAGTGTGGAGGGCGTGGAGAAGCCCCACAGTATAACAACTTGAGGAACCCAGACCCGTGCCGGCTGGTATATCGGCTAAAGAACTGATTTCTATATTTTTTTCAACGCCGGTCATTCGAAGCGCCTCGCGAACAAGGTCGTGTTGAATTTGATCCACTCTCTCAACTGTTTCCGATTTTGTGTATTTAAGCCGAATCAAATCGTCGGCTTTCGGTCGGTTAACATCAACAAACATGTATTTATCAAGGGCGGCTGCAAAAATAAAGCCGCCGTATTTTGAATAGTAGGAAGGCAGGTCGGTTCCTCCGCCGCCCAAAGTAATCCGAAATGGTGTTTGAGTGATTATCATCTTATTTACTTCTACTTAATAAGCTACAACGAAAACAACTAAATGTAAAATGGGGCGCGGTGGAAACAACTATTTTCTGGCGTATACATAAGCAGTGGAACCGACTAACTTGGGTACTATTCTCCCATCCAAATCAACTAAAAATACCTCGAAGCCATTTTCTTTTAATGCTCTCTGAATTTTTAAATAATCTACCCTATCACAATGTATCTCCATAGAAATGAGCTTGGTGATCTTCAAAAATTGATTATTGTATAAGAACAAGTTTTCTTCAGAACCGTCGACATCGACCTTCAAAAAATCGATTTGTTCGATTTTCTCTTTTTTTATGATGTCATTAAGAGAGAGAGAGAGATTAGAATTTTCGGGATCATTGCTATCAAATCCTAGAGTATCTCCGACAAAACCATGCAGCAGTTGAATAGTCTCGAAACAACTATTGGTAGCAACATTTTTCTGGAATATTTTAGTACGGGGATAATTTGTTTCTACGGCAATTACTTTTTCTGCTCCCAATTTAGCCGCAAGAATAGAAAAAGCCCCGAAACTAGCGCCTAAATCCAAAACAACGTTTCCCTCTTTTATTAAAAATCCGGGTAATCGGCAGTATACGTTCCGAGCGTATATCTCATAAGCATAGCCAATCGTATCTTTCTCCGCAATTATTCTTTTGCCAAAAACACGAAAATTCCAAGCCGACTTATCCATTTCAGAAAATAACGAGGATAGGTTTTTACTTCTTAGTATTTTCGAAAATTGACGGATTAATATTTTCAGAAAACGTATAAAATCCCCGAAGGTAAGGGCTAGGAAAAAATCAAAAGGAATTTTTATAGTTCTTAAAATTCTTTTCATAAAATGATTGTAGATTGAGATTAAAACTGTCTCTATATCCTTCCCTTCTCCATCTCCCCTTTAATAAACTCAGCCATTGCGCGCAGTCCTTCTTCAAGATTTGTTTTGGGCTTCCAGCCCAGCGCTACGGCATCCGAAATATCGGCGAGTGTTTGTGTCGGAACGTCTCCGCTTAGCTGTGGTTTTATGATTGGCTCAATGTCGGATTGTAAAATATTTTTTATTGTATTTAAAATATCTACCACTGAATAAGACTTTCCGCTCCCCAATCTAAACATCCGATTATCTACACGGTCATCGGTAATGCACTGCAAGTGGAAATCATTGATGTCATCTACATAAACAAAATCGCGTTTGTTATTTTCCGCTCCTTCATAAATCGTCGGTCGCTCACCCTTTAGTAGTTTTATTATAAAAGCGGACATAACAGGTGGAATTAAACGCCGATAATCCTGGCGTGGGCCGTAGACGTTAAAATACCTAACGCCGACCATCGTTACACCAAAAGCCGCGTGGTAACCGTCGGCAATCATTGCGTCTGTTAATTTACTTATTGCATAGAATCCTTTCAAACGATCGTCGCCTTCTTCAACAGCCGAAGATTGAGCGTAAACAACCTTTCGCACTCCGGCTCTTTTTGCAGCTTCAAAAACATTCGTAGTTCCAACAACATTAATCTGCATTGTCTCGACGGGATCTTTTTGGCAATCAAGAAGCTGGTTTTTAGCAGCAAGATGGAAGACGGCATCAACGCCCTCAAATAATGGATAAATGCTCTGCGAAGAAACATCAACCCTATGAAACTCTACTTCTTTGGGGACTTGATGGGCCGGTCCATATGCTAGATTATCAAGGCCCAAAACTTTATAGCCCGCGGCCAGCAATCTATCAGCTAAATTACTGCCGATGAAACCGGCCACGCCCGTAATCAAGATTTTTCCTTTGCTGACAGCCATATAAGTTCTTTAATTCTAAATCTTTTCGGCAACAACACAAATAGAAAGATAGGGATAACCCAACAAATCACTAATAGGCTTGTCTAAAATCTGGAAAATCCGTAGGGGAAATGTTACAAACCATCCTAAATTATGGAACATGCGATCAAGGACTTTTGCAATCCGACATAAATACTGAGAAATAAAACCAGTTACATATTCCTCTTTGTTAACTTTGAAACCCGACGCAACTAATAGAGAGTTCATTTCTTTAAATGTGTAACCCCAACGAACGTGGTTTCCATCCTCAACTTCAGACACACCATCTCCTGGAAAATGCCTGTAATACTTGTAGGGAGTCGTTAAAAGAATATGACCGCCCGGTTTTAAGAACAAACAAAAATTTTTCAATAATTTTTTATCGTCCATAATATGCTCGATTGTTTCAAAACAGATAATCTCGTCGAAAAGTCCTAAGTCTTTAGCTAGCAAATCGAGTTGGTTTAGATTTGTATGGACAAATTTCACATTTTTCAATCCCAAAATATCCGCTCTCTCCACTGCTTCGTGATTATTCCTTTCGTCAAAAGAAATGCCGATTGCTTCCCCACCTCGTTTTGCAGCACAAAAAGTGAAAGCCCCGGAACCGCAGCCGGCATCAAGAACACGTAAATTCCCTGTCCCAAGATTACGTCTCAACCAAACTAGACGATCAAAGGCCGCTGGGTCGCTCCACAAAACTGCACTCTGATATCCACCAATTTTTAATATTAGTTTTTGAAGAGAGGACATTTCATTGTTTTTTCGCTGCCATTATTTTTTCAAAAGCCGCAAATACCTTATCGCCATAATCGTCCCACGTTAATCCAGAAGTTACCCTCTGTTTAGCCGCTTGACCCATAGCTACGACTGCCTGGGGATTTTTATAAAAAAATAAAATTTTTTCTTTAAGCGCTTCAACATCTTTTATGGGTATGATAAATCCCTCTTTCCCCTCTTCAATAATGTCGGGCCCGCCGGTATTCGTCGAAGCAATGGCTGGCAAACCACAGGCCATCGCCTGCACCAAAACTGCCCCAAAGCCATCATCGAGCGAGGGGAAGGCAAACACTGATCCTTGGGAGTACAGTTTGTAAAGCTCCGCCTGGGGTTTGTGGCCAACCCATGTATAATGGCCTTCATATTTTTTAAAAATGGGTTTTATTTGCTCGGTCAAGCCGCCGACAAGGAACAGTTCCGAATTCGGCAGTTTAAGTTCTGTAAATGCCTGGATCAAATAGTGAACTCCTTTTCTAAGCGACATCCCGCCAGCAAAAATGACCCTGAAAATCTTGTCTTCCTTGGGAACTTGCCTAAAGGCGGAAAGGTCAACGCCGTATGGAATATGAATTATTCTCTCCTCCGGTATTCCGAAAGCTAGAAAACGATTTTTGATATAAAGGGACGGAACGCTTAAATAGTCAGTTTCCTTGTATTCCTGAATCGCCTTCTCGACCAATCTCGGAGAAGATAATTCATATGATTTTGTAGGCCAACCGACTAAGTCATACTCATCTTTAAGAAGTCTATTCTGTTCAAGCATGGGCGCGTTACCCACCTCGATGATAGAAATTGCACCTTTTTTCTGGGCCTCTCTTAAGGAATGGAGTGAAAAAGAGGTCCAGCCCCAAAAAATGTCGGCCGGAGTTATTCTTTTTGCAGCCCCCTTATCAAAAGTTTCATGAATGAAATAATCTGGGCTCGTAACATTTTTTATAAAATTAGGAAGCTTCGACCACCCCCGCGTCAAAATTTCTTTAATGATTACGGAATCTATCTTTGAACGCGGGATCCCATATTTGACTATCTCAAATTTGGGATACGATGTGATGAGCTTCTCCAAAGAATTTCTCTTTAGAAGTTGTTGGGCTAAATAAGTGGTGCTTGCCCCACGTCCCGCGATGCTTATGATAGTTTTCATACGGATTGATTATTTAACGCTTGATTCTAACGCTCGCAAGATACCCGTAACGCAAGCACCATAGTTCCACTTTGAAATCAATTCTAGAGACTTCTTGCCCATGGCATTTATTTTCCCACGATCATTAACCAATAGTTCTAAGGAATTTTTTAGACGCTCGACATCACCACAGGGATAAATGAATCCGTTTGAGCCATCTTTTACAATGTCATAAACGGATGGCACAGCGTCGGAGACAATAACCGGCAGGCCTGAACACATTGCCTCGTTTACAACCAATCCCCACGTTTCACCATCAGAGGGCAAAACAAAAATATCGCCCAATGCATAATATTTAGGCATCATACCTTGAGAAATAAAGCCGGTAAAAACCGCATTTCGTATATGAAATTCTTGAACATACTCTGTGAGAGCTGACCTTAAGTCGCCATCGCCAACAAAGACTAAAGATGCCAAACCGTTTTTTAACTGTGAAAACGCTTTTAATAGATCTTCGGGTCTTTTCCTATGAATTAACTTGCCCATAAAGATCACCACCGGCAAATCAACTGGCAAATTAAGTTCTTTCTTGAGTTCGGTCTGGTGTGGTTTGTACTTACTGTTTTGATTAATAAAAAAATCATTATCCACGGAGTACGGGGTTAGAAAAATACGATCTGCGGGTACTCCATAGTACTTATAAAATTCTCCGCTCTTGCTACCTATGGACAAGCATGCCTTTGTCAACTTAAAAAGTGGTTTTAGCGCCATAAATTTTAAGGCCTTGGTCCAGAGCGATTGATTTGGCCGCACTAGAGTTTCTCCTCTAAATATAAGCGGGGTGCCTGTAATAAGGGCTCCAAAAAAACAAAACCAATCCGACAAGTGCGTGTAACCATGAACGATAATCGCATCGTAGCGATTCCGAAAAAGCTCTACTATAATTCCGGGATTGATAATTCCCAAAAAATTGGAGGAGGTTTTTTTAATCGCCCAATTATTAAGGAATTTATATCTGTATCCTTCTAAAAGCGGGATGTCCCACTTGATATTGACACCCGATTCCAAATCATGGGTCTCCTTAACTCCAAAGTCCCAACCGTAATAAACCGTCAAATCAATTTTAGAGTGTCTGGCCAAACTTTTAAATAAGGGGCCGTTATACTCACTGGGGTGAGAGGTAAAAAAAGCTAATTTTATTTTTTCGGATTGTTGAACCATTTAAACCTTAAAATAGCCGTCGCGGTCCAAAAAATTTTCTTTAACAAACACTTGAGATTCTTTTAATTTTAGATCATCTTTCTTCGCAGATCTTCCAAGGAAACCAAAAAGGCGAGAAATGATTCTTGGAATCAAAAGGGAAGTTACAAGCACACGCTCAATAATAGAAAAATCTTTGAAATATTCAGAAATCACCTTGCGGTTTTCTTTTATATCAAAAAAAGATGGCCGCAATCCTGATCTTAAGAAATAAATAAAAAACGTTGCTAAGGATTGCGCTCCTGTATAAATTTTCATTCTGCTGTAAAAGTTTGGATATTTGTATTTATAAATGGATTTAAAAAAGAGTAGGCCATAATACTCACTCTTCAAGACGTTGGATGCTGAAGAAAATTCAAGATTCTTAAACGTCAAATTGCTTGAATGCGTTATTTTCATAATTATGAATGAATCGTCTGAAACGCAGTTTTTATATCTTGTCAAAATTTCCAGAAAAAATATAAAATCGGGAGCATAGGCCTTTTTTAGGGTGATCTCTCTCAATTCTTCAGGAAAATCTGGGCTATAACAACAATTTTTTAGAAAATAGTTTATGGCACTTAGCGCATCTTCTTTTCTAAACAAAGCGAAGAGACAAGAGGCGGATAAAAACCCTCGATAGGTTTGCTTTGCAATCCATTCGGCTGAATAAATCCCCGAGGGCACGCTGGCATCCATAATAAAATCAAATTTTTCCTTATCAATTTCGCGCAAGCTTATTACTCTTGGCATAACGGCAGATGAATCGGGGTAACGTAAAAAACTACGCACGCCCCTTTCAATAGAGTTCCGCGTAAGCCAATCATCGGTCCCGAGCCAAATAACGAATTCTCCTTCCGCGAGTTCATACGCTCGCTTGAGACCCGGAATAATGCCAAGCTTCTCGGGATTTCTGAAATACCTTATCCGCTTGTCGTGTAAAGCATATTCCGCAATTATTCTCTGACTATCGTCGGTGCTGGCATCGTCTACAAGCACAACTTCAATGTTCTTATAAGTTTGATTCAGAGAGCTTTCAAGAAATCTGTGAATATATTTCTCCGAATTTAAAAATGTTGCGCAAATACTAACTAATGGTTTTTTGTTATTGAATTTCATTGGATTTTCTTTTTTGCCAACACATACAGATTCACGCCTCTCAAAAAAACGAACTTGGATAAAAGAAAAAGAAACGGCAAAAGAATTATAACGGGCACCTGCAATACAACGGTTTTTATAACGGCGGCTACTTTCAGGATTCTAAATTTTAACGTGTTTTTTTGTTGTTTTTCATGATTAGAAAATTGATCTTTCTTAACCTTGGCAACTGCGCCGGTGCTCGTTAAAAAACTCAAAAATCCCTGAATAAACTCGTAGTTCTGTCCGATAGTTTCCAGACGTTCCTCGGCGATTTCCATAATTTCAAAACCCTGGCTCATCAAAAATTTGGACAGGCTGTCTTTATTCCAGCGGGTTAAATGGTGCGGTGGATAATCCCAACCTTCGCGTCTTTTTCTGAGATTTATGGTTAAAAAAAATCTTCTGGAATTCGGAACGGCGATCGCAAGAACTCCCTTTGAATTAAGTATTCCTTTTATTTCTTTTATAGACAAGGCGGGATCCTCTAAATGTTCCAGAACATGAAACATTGACGCAACGTCAAAAACAACACCGGGGAAAAGACGCGGGATATCTGAAAGAGCTCCGACTTTCACATTATTAAACCCGCAACTTCTTGCCTTCTCTATTGCCAACTCGTTAAAATCTACCCCGAACACATCAAAACCGCATCGTGATGCAACTTTCAAAAATTCTCCGGGTCCACATCCTATATCAATAAGTCGGCCTCGTACATTGAATTTTTTAGAATCGGTTGCAAATTTTTGAAATTCCCACTTGTTTTCATCTCCGTATCCCTCACCGTCAGCTCCGTAATTAAATTCATAATATTCAGATGATCCGGCTTCGATTGAAACACAAAATTCCGCCCCGCAATCATCACAAAAATAAAACGAGTCGTCATTGATCGCGCTGGCCGGTTTTACGGATTTAGAGTTACAGAGTGGGCACAAAATGTCTTGAGTGGGATTTTTAATTGAACTTTTCATCCTTTAGCTTATTAAGAACAGTATCATTTCGGCCTCTGCCGCGCAATAAAAAGCCATCCTTCACACACAAAAAATGCTGTGTTAAACTAGCCCGTATATGGGGAACTCCCAAAAGACGGTGGCAATTTTTGGCCTTGGATATGTTGGACTTCCACTCGCAGTAGTGCTCGCAGAAAAAGGATTTAATGTTCTTGGAATCGACACAAATCCCGAAATTCGCGATACGATCATGGAAGGAACGCCCCATTTCTTTGAAACGGGGCTGGAGCCACTTCTTAAAAAATGCATTGGAAAAAATTTTGAAGTTCGCGCATCCATTGAAAAAGGAGATGCGTCCGTGTTCATCATCACGGTTGGAACGCCCCTTAGCGAAGGAGAAAGGGTTCCGGATCTCACTGCAATAAAAATGGTGAGTCGGTCGGTTGGTAGAACCCTGAAGCGTGGGGATTTAGTAATTCTACGATCAACCGTTCCAATCGGAGTAACACGTAGGGTTACCCTCCCCATACTGGAGCAGGAATCCCAAATGAACGCGGGAGGGGACTTTTTTCTTGCATTTGCACCAGAACGAGTTATCGAAGGCGCAGCACTTGAAGAGTTGGTCAAGCTTCCGCAAGTCGTTGGCGGAGTAAACGAAGAAAGCACAGTCCGTGCACGCGATTTTTTCCAAACCTTCGTTGAAAAAACAATCGTAGTGCGCTCTCTTGAAACCGCCGAGATTATTAAATTAGCAAATAATGCCTACCGTGATACGATATTTGGTTTTGCAAATGAGTTTTCACGTCTCTGCGGTGCATTCAATATCGACCCACAAGAGGTGGTCAATGCTGCAAACGCAAATTATCCCCGCGGACACATCCCCTCCCCTAGTCCGGGTGTAGGGGGATATTGTTTAACAAAAGATCCTTACATTTTAATGAGCTCTGCGGAGTCACGTGGAATTTCCATGTCGATCATTCACGCGGGCCGCAAAAGCAATGAGGTGATGGTACCTTATATTCTAAAAAAAGTTCAAGATTTTTTTGAGAATATCCGCAAAAAAGATATCCGCAAAGAAAAAATTGCGCTTTTGGGTATGGCGTTTAAGGGGTGGCCAGAAACATCCGACATCCGCTTCTCACCAAGCATTGATATGGCAAAACTACTTAGAAAGCAGGGAGCGGAAGTGTGGGGACATGATTTTGCGGTTCCCGCAGAAACACTAACGCCGCACGGAATCAAATTCGCGCTCAGCATAGAAAAAGCGGTACGCGAAGCAAGTTGTATAATACTCATGACCAATCATCCACGTTACCAGGATAAAAGCTGGCTCCCATGTCTTGAAGCTTTAAATACTCCGGCCCTTTTTTTCGATCCATGGAGGCTGTGGGATGAAAAAATCATTACAAGCTATCCCCAAGTCTACTACACGAATCTTGGGTATAGCTCGTTTTACAAATCTCGTTAACCGTCTCATCTCCTAAATTTTCCGTGCGTTTCGTATCCAAGCGGCGGTTTTTAATATTCCTTCCTTTAGCCCGATTTTCGGCGCCCAACCAATGAGATGCTCAATTTTTGATGGATCCATTTCGCGCTGAATGGCGGTATTAAAATCGGTCTTATCGACAATATATTTTAATTCCTTCCTGACACCAAGTAGTTCCCAAATCAAACGAGCCAGATCAATAATCTTGGTTACATCCTTTGATCCAATGTTAAAATCGCTATTGATCACGCGAGGATTTTCTTTTAGCGCTTCTTCAATAATCATGGTTGTTGCTTCTACGGCGTCGTCCACGTAAGTAAATGGCCTCGTTGCTTCAACTTCGCCTAAAAGTTCAAGGGGGTACTGACCGCTAATAATTTTTTTAATGAGCGCTGGGATAACGTGAATATCAGCCAGCGTCGAACCTTTTGAATCCTCGCCAGGACCATAGACGTTGTGATATCGGATAACGACATATTGCAAACCATATTGTTTTTGGAACGCCGTGCAGAAGTATTCACCGCCGAGTTTTGAAAAACCATAAATATTTGTTGGTGGCTTTATAAGAGGCAAATCACTTTCCTTATAGGGATAGTGTTCTGCTCCTTGAAAAACCATAGAGCTCGAGGAGTATATGATCGTTTTGACCCCAGCCTCAACTGCCGTAGGATAAACAACGGAATCAATCGCCATATTATTCGCCATAATTTCAGCCTGATGATCGCGCATGTAACCAATGGGGCCAATGTCAGCAGCAAGGTGAACAACGAGATGAATTCCTTTGAGTGACTTTTTCGCACAAGATTTTTCCCTTAAGTCACACGTCAGTATTTCCACTGCGCTCGGCAATTCAACCATAACTTTTTTATGCTCCTCTGGCGTTGCAATATCAACGACACGAACATCGTGCCCAGCTTCACTTAGTGCTTTTGCTACCCGACTTCCGATGTAGCCACAGCCGCCCGTCACAAGAATTTTTTTGCCTTGCATCATTAGAAGGGTTTTTTATTAATCCTGGAAATATTTATTTATTCCACCCCACATTTATTACACGAAAAAGCGCCTGCCACATTCCTATAATCATGCCAGCATCCTTGACATAACTTATCCACATAAATGGGATAAAGTCTTTATGCCTCCGCCCAGAGTAAAGCGATATGTGCCACGCGCGAATAATGGGGAGAGGAATTACTATTTTCACCAGTCGTGAGACGGTCGAAAGAATGGTATTTAAGATTATATGGAACAGGGAAAAATGTTTCGCGTAGTAGTAATAATTCGTTCTCCCTTTTCCCCGAGCTCTCTGTTGCCACCAAAATTCCTTCAGGGTGTCTGGCGCGATATGGGGAACAATAATTTCCGTTGCTCGCACGCCTGGATACCGTTTCTCAAGTTCAACTCCAAAATCAACATCTTCGCCGGAAAACCCTGGCATATCTTCAGAAAATAAGCCTACCTCAAGCGCTGCGTCTTTTCGGCACGAAAAACCTTCGGTCCATACCCAAGGAGCACCCTTTACCGTATACACATAGTATCCCTCTGCGCCGACATATCGAGGATATAGTTTTTCGGTATTGAGCACGCGATCAAACACAGAAACCCAATACTTGCCCTCAAGATAATATGGAGCTATCCTTCCCAAAAAATCACGCGGAAGAATAACATCAGCGTTCAGAATAACGAGCACGTTGTTCTTCGCGGCTTTAATTCCAATATTGCGTGCCTCGGCAACACCTTTTCGTTTGCTTTCCGGCTGAAAAAGAAGCGAAAAATACGAGAGGCGATTTGCATATCCCTTGATAATCTCAATGGTTTTATCTGTAGAGTGACCATCCACAATAATTACCTCGTATCCGTCCCAATCAAGAGCTTCGAGCGCATTTAGCGTACGATAAATATCTTTTTCCTCATTGTAGGTAGGAACAATTATGCTAAAACTCGGTTTATTGAACATTTAGTTATACTATATCTAATTTTGCACCTTTTCAAAAATTCGTTTTGATTTTTTTATCTCCGGGTGGTATGAAAAAGATAAGAAGCGATATTTTGCGAATACGCTTCCCACGTGAATTTATTAAGGGTCCGCTCTGCCTCGGCAACAAGAATTGATTCGGTATTCAAAGCATGCTCTATAACGCGAGCCATAGAAACTGGATCGGGATTCGCCTCAAAAAGCATCTTGCCTTTGAGTTCGCCCAAATCTCCCGAAAGGTCATAGTCGGTCGAGCAAATAACCTTTTTCCTTAAAGAGAGGCCTTCCATCACAGTAAGATCAAAGTCGATCCAGGCAGGATGGAATATTGCCGCAGCACTTGCGTAGAGATCCAGTAAATCCTCCTCCGCAACAAAACCAGCAAGTACTGCATGACTTTCTACACGTAGTTCTTTAATAAGTGCTTCCAGATTTTTATCCTCCGGACCTCTGCCTCCCACTACAAAATAAATATCATTTCTTTTCTTTTTTAGCTCTGCTATGGTCCGAATGCAAAGATCAATGCGTTTCCCGGGAATCAATCGGCTTATATCAACAAGTATCTTAGCGTCAGGAGGAAAACCATATTTTGCTCGCATGTCTTTTTTTGATTTGTAATTAAAAAAAGACGGGTTCACACCACTTTTTATATCAATTACAGGGCGACTATAAAATTGCTCATTCTCCCAAGCCATCCTCCGAGTCATAGAAAAAGCGTAGGCAGCGCGACGCACTACAAAATAATTCATCCAAGCGCGGCACTGCAACGCCAATCTAGCAAAAAATCCCCTAACCGGATTTTCCAGTGGAATAAAAGCCTGATGTCCGGAAATCGAATTTCTTACTTTGGTAAACACTCGATTAAAGGGTGCCATATATTTCAATCCGTCTTCTGGAAAATTAAAAAATGAAGCGTAGAGAAATGTAGCGTAAGGAATTCTCATCCCCAGAGAAGCTAAATAAAGTAACTCTGCGTCCGCGGGATTCTGTCCTAATAAAATATCTGGTCGAAATATTTTTATCTCCTTCCGGAGTCTACCAACACTCGAGAGAGAAATCCAAATCTTCCAGAATATATGAGTTGGATAATTACCTTCATGAAAGCTGGCAATAGGGACATCTGCGTAAGCACCGTCAAAAAGCGAAACAGTATTTTTGCCCTTTACCGAAACCACGCGTACTTCATAACCGAATTTTATAAACCACTTAGCGATTTCAAGCATCAACCGCTCAGCACCACCTTCGTGTGCAAGAGTTTTCCTAAACAAAAGTATTCTTTTCTTTTCAATCATATACGCGCGCAAGGTTTCTCAAAAACTAAAAGATTGTGGTCAACCAGAGCTAGTGTATTTCGGAAATATTTACTACACGTTTCTCTGCGTTTGATATTCTTGCGGCTTCAAGAATACGCGCTTGAGCCAAAAGATCATCTTCATAATCCTTCGTGCTTGCTTGACCCACAAAAATTTCTTTACAAAAATCGTCCACCATTAATTTAAAATGGTCGATCGGCGGGAATCCAATTTCCTCAACCCTATCGTTAGAATCAAGAAAAATTTTTGTTCCCATGTCACTTGGGACAGCATATGCTCGCCCCATTCTTATATGAGCCTTAGTACCCAAAACACTGTAGGTTGATTGAAAGTAAGAACCAAAGAATGAAGTAGTTGAGGCTGTTCGTCCCTCGGAATATTCCAGAAGTACGGTTGCGCCTATATCAACACCACTCTTCGGATCGATTTCCAATCGACAAAAAACACTGACCGGCTCTTCACCAAAAACCATCCGACTTGCAGAGACCGGATATACCGCACATGAGTTCAAAGATCCTCCCTCTAAATCTTTCTTCATCGCAATATCTGTTTCCTCAGGCATGGTAAAACCAAGACAACCATCAAATTTGGTAAGCCTCCCTAGAGTTCCTTGTTCTATCAATTCTTTTACTTTTATTTGTTGGGGGTGATAACGAAACATCAAGCCCTCAAGAAGCCGAACTTTGTTTTTTTTTGCAGCACCAACCATTCGCTTTGCTGCCGCATAAGAAATAGCGGCTGGTTTTTCGCAAATTACATGCTTTCCGGCCTCAAGTGCTTTCACAGTCCACTCTTCGTGAAGAGAGTTGGGAAGAGAAATATAAACCGCTTGAATATCCTTATTTTCTAAAACTTCTTCATATGTTCCCCACTTGTCCGCACCGAATTGCGCTGCGACTTCTTTTGCTTTTTCAGAGTTCCTACTTCCCACCATGCTAAGCTCGGAATATTCCGAACTTCCTATTGCGGAAAGCATCCTCTTCAGGGCAATACGTGATAAACCAATGACGCCAAATTTAACTTTAGAATTTTGTTTTTTTGTAGTCATGATATGTCAATTGCTTCAGGATTTTTTTGCTATAACGATAACATTTTGTGTAAAAACTCCTACCCCACTCCCGGCTTCAACTAGACGGTACAAACGAAGGCGAAGCTCAATACAAAACCATAAAATAAGCCGAAGGAAAGAGATGGGTCCATGAGCCGTCGGCCGGACTGAAAAGACCTGCACTGCATCAAAGCCATATGCCAAAAGTATCTGTTTTAAACTTGAGCCAGTAAAACTTGTATCGTGTGTAAAGTCACCATAGCGGAGACGGCCACTCATCGGACTTTCGGCATTCGGAGTTTTTATAATAAGGGTTCCACCTTTTTTTAATGACTCAAAAATTAATTCCATAATTTCTAAAACTTCAGCTTTTTCAAAGTGACCCAAGACATCCCGTATAAAAATCAGATCAAAAAAATTCTTTCGAGTTTTCAAAAAATTGCTCAGATCGTCCTTCTCAATTCCAGAGATACCAATTTTTTTACCCAACTCAATCTGCTCAGAACTCACATCAACCCCCACAGCATTTTTATAATCCAAGGACCTTAACCAATAAACAAAACCACCGTTGCCACATCCCAGATCAACAATATTCGCATCGGTATTCCCCGTCAAAAATCCGGAATAATAATTATTCCAAGCAGTAAACTGGTTTTTAATAATTTCCAAGCTAGTGTCCCCATAAAGATTGTGATTGTGCTGGGAAACGTACTTTGAATAAAATTTTTCTTTGTAATTACTCTCCATGATTTAAGAAAGGGACTGAAGAACTGCTTTTAAAGTACGGACAACATAACTTTTTTCTTCATCGGTTAAAATCGGGCCACTGGGAATATAAAATCCATTTAGGCCAAGATTGTTTGCAACCGGGCAGTCCTCTGGCTTCGCCAATCCTTTCTTAATGAAAATGTCTTGCATATTGTACGGAATAAAATCTTCTCGAACTTCGATTCCCTGCCTTAATAATTCTTTAAGAACAGCTGACCTCTTCCCATGGGCGCTTCCACGAAGGATTACATTAAACATCCAGTACACATTCTTGGCATACGGTTTTTCTACAGGAAGCTGAAGTTGCTCTACATCCGCAAGTTCTTTTAAATAAAAGGAGGCGAGTTCTCGTTTTTTTTGAATGATAAAATCAATTTTTTTAAGCTGAGCCAACCCTAGCGCCGCCTGCAAATTCGTAAGCCGATAATTAAAACCAATCTCCTGATGCATGAATTTGTTTTCTTTTCCAAACGCAAGCGCCTTTAGCATCCGCGCTCTTTCTGCAAGCTCCTTGTTATTGGTTGTGATCATTCCACCTTCACCAGTCGTGATTATTTTATTCGCATAAAAACTAAAACAACCAATATCACCCAAGGAACCGACTTTTCTCCCTTTGTATTCTGTGCCATGCGCTTCAGCACAATCTTCAATTACATACAGGTTATGTTTTTTTGCAATCGCTAAAATTGGATCCATATCAACCGGGTGCCCGTAAATATGAACAACCATAATCGCCTTAGTTTTTGGCGTTATCTTTGCCTCAATCAAATTTGGATCAATGTTCCATGTGTCCGGTTCACTATCGATCGGAATGGGCCTTGCTCCTTGGTAATGGACAGCAAAGAAAGTGGCCATATTCGTAAAGCTCTGCACAAGCACATCATCACCCGCACCGATCTTCAGGGCCGCAAGTGCCAGATGAAGCGCCGTCGTCCCGTTTGATACAGTTACTGCATGCTCAACCCCACAATAGCGCGCGAAGCCGGTTTCAAAGTCTGTTATATAGTTTCCGGAAAACCCAGAAAGCTCTCCTTTGTTTAGAGCGTCATTTACAAACTTTTTTTCTTCTTCTCCAATAACCGGCTGGGAAACAGGGATTTTCATAAGAATTACAGGTGTAATTATGACGAAGTGGTGCAAAAAATACAAACGTACATAATAAAAAGAGGCGGGGTATTTCCCCCGCCTCTACCTTGAGCTTTGTAACTCAATCTCTCGCGAACTCCACCGGATATGGCACGAGACCTTCCTTGCGCCGCTGTTCCACAATCTTTTCGAGGAACGCTCTAAGTTCGGCCACATACTCCGTAATCATCCACTTCGCCTTCTCAGTCCGCACCGCGAATCGCGCATTCTCGGGAGAATTAAAATCTCCCCAGTCCAGGCAATCACGGAGAGCGTCCATAACCGTCGGACGACTATTGTAGCGCCCGACTTTCTCGCCGCTCAAAAGTCGAACGGGATCAAGCACTAGTTGTTCTGAATGAAACTGCGCCGAGCGAATTATGACATCGAGTCGCGTGTTTACAACCCGATCGGCGTCCTTCAAGGCAATCGTAACAGCATCATCTGACTCTTCGTTCGGTCTGCCATGATTCAAAACCGCTCGAGCAATGATCTGTTTTTCCTCTTCGGAGAGATTCGGTTCTGTATCAAGCCAGCTCCTTACTAGCACTTCGACATCTGCGGCGGGAACTTCTCCACGCGGCTTGCCTAAGTCTATCGCAATCATGCGATCAGCATTATGACAAATACCAGCGACCCAAGCTTGACCAGAAGAATCCGACCAAAACGTTTGAGCAAGTTGTGCCACAGCAAAAGCATGATCGAAATCATGTCCATGGGCCATCTTTCGGCTCACGTGTGCTTTTCTCACAATTTTTGTGAGATTCGGAAACACAGTCCATAAATGCATCTGAAACTCCTTTCGTAGAGTTATTTGCTATACGTTATTTTTAAGCTTCTAGTAAGACAATAACATACTATATATTTCTTTGTCAATACTACGTAATGGTTCAATAGCTTGGAATACCCCTCGGGGCCATTCAAGCTATGTACATGGCATATTCTAACAATCCCCATCTGCCTCGTGTCCGACGGGAAGCGGTGCAGCTTGTTCGTGCAGGATGGAGCACCGTGAAGGTTGCTCGACATTTGGGATATTCCCAGAGTGCCGTTGTGAAGTGGGCGCAGCGTGCTCCGGAGGATGGGAGAAAAATCATTCCTACGCTCTCATCCCGCCCTCTTCATCATCCGAACGAACTTTCGGATACGGTGGTGTTCCGCATCTTGGAACTTCGGAGAGAACGGAACCAATGCGCGGAGATTCTGCAGTATCGGCTGCAGAGAGAAGGAATCGCAGTATCTCTCTCTTCGGTAAAACGAACTCTCCGCAGACATCAATAGAACCCTTCACCTTATCTTGAGCTCGTGCTCCATCATTATGGACACAAGATCGTCAAATTTTATTTTCGGCTCCCAACCAAGTTTGGTTTTAGCTTTTGTATAATCACCCAGGAGATCGTGGACTTCTGATGGACGAAAGAAATCCGGATCAATTTCCAATAGTACCGCCCCCGTTTTTTTATCAAACCCCTTTTCATCAATGCCCTTGCCGCGCCACTCTATATCAATTCCCACGTGTTTAAAGGATTTTTCAACAAATTCACGCACGGAGTGACTTTCTCCTGTTGCAATAACGTAATCATCTGGCTCCGACTGTTGTAGCATAAGCCACATCGCCTCTACATATTCGGGAGCGTATCCCCAATCTCTTTTTGCATCTAAATTACCAAGATGTAGTTTTGGATGAAGTCCCTTCTTAATACCCACAACGCCTTTTGCAATTTTCCGTGTTACAAAATTAATTCCCCGCCTAGGTGATTCATGGTTAAAAAGAATGCCATTTGCTGCAAATATGTTATAAGCTTCGCGATAATTCCTTACTACATTGAATGCAAACACCTTGGCGCATCCATAAGGACTTCTTGGATGAAAAGGGGTTAGCTCATGTTGTGGAGCAGGAGCAGCGCCAAACATCTCTGAACTTGCCGCTTGGTAAAATTTAATTTTATGCCCCGGATTACGCGCTTCAAACTCTTTAATAAGCTCAAGGAGTCTTAACACACCAAGACCCGTAACATTCGCAGTATATTCGGGAATATCAAAACTAATTCGCACGTGGGATTGAGCGCCTAAGTTATAAATTTCGTCCGGAGGGAAGTCGAATTTATGGAGCCCATATCTTCCGTATGCGTCATGCGAACCAAATATAAACCTGGAAAGACTATGCGTATCTGAGAGATCGCCATAATCTCTAAAGAGGACCGCTCCTTTGTTATGTAAGTCTTTAAGGATATGGTCAATACGCTCCGTATTCGGAGAAGAAGAACGGCGAACAACTCCCATGACTTTATAGCCTTTTTCCAATAATAACTCAGCGAGGTATGAACCGTCTTGGCCCGTTATGCCCGTAATAAGCGCGCTTTTCATGATTAACAAATGATAAGAAAAATAAGGCCGATGGTCAAGTTTATGCGTTGACTGATAAGGTTTATTTTGCTTACATGTATATGCTATGGCGCATATTACGAAATGCAGATTTTGCAACAAAACGACCCTAGAGCCCTACCTTGACCTAGGTTTTACGCCTCATGCCGATCGATTCCCAACGTTGGAACAGCTCGAAAAGCCGGAACTATACCACCCCCTAAAAGTAATGATGTGTAAAAACTGCGGACTGCATCAATTAAGCTACACAGTAGATCCAAAATTCCTTTACCAAGAGGATTATTTGTACGAATCGTCCATAACAAAAACCGGAGTTAGTCACTACCATAGTTTTGCCGAGTCGGTCACAAAGAAATTTGATCTTACAAAAAAAGACCTTGTGGTTGATGTGGGCTCAAACGTCGGGGTTCTCCTTAAGGGATTCAAAAACCAGGACGTAAAAATTCTTGGCGTTGATCCGGCAAAAAACATTGCGGCGATCGCGAATAAGAACGGCATACGGACCATTCCAGATTTTTTCGTTTCGCACGTTGCGCAGACGGCGCGGAAAAAATACGGCCCCGCCAAAATCATTGTCGGCACGAATGTTTTTGCCCATATTTTTGACCACCACATTTTTATGAAAGCGGTAAAAATCCTTCTCGCAAAAGACGGGGTGTTTATCTTTGAATCCCCCCATCTTTCGCACCTCATACAAAACCTCGAATACGACACAATCTACCATCAGCACCTCCTCTATCTATCATTAAAACCCGTGGTGCAATTTTTCAAAAGCCATGGAATGGAGGTATTTGATGTGGAAACATACCCCATTCACGGTGGCTCGTTTAGGGTATTTATCGGTAACCGAGATGTCCACAAAGTCCAACTATCGGTGGCGCGGATGCTAAAAAGCGAAAAGAAAGGCGGAATTTATTTTATTCCGAAATTGAAAAAATTCGGAAAAAAAGTTCATCAGCACCGGCAAAAACTTATGAATTTATTGACGGATTTAAAGCGTCGTGGGAAAAAAATCGCCATTGTAAGCACCCCTGCCAAAGGAATGACCTTGTTAAATTTTTGCCGGATAGGTCCGGAACACGTTGAGTTTGCAACGGAAAAATCAAAATTAAAAATAGGTCGTTTTACTTCGGGAACGCACATCCCGATTTTCCCCGATTCCGAATTATTGAAACGGAAACCCGATTATGCTCTGCTTCTGGCCTGGAATTTTGCGCCGGAGATTATGCGGGGACTAAGCGAGTACAAAAAGAAAGGTGGTAAATTTATCATCCCGATTCCTAAACCAAAAATAGTATAATTGAATTATGCAAGTAGAAAAAAAGCCCATTAACTTCGAGGATGCGCGCGGCACTATCCGCGATATTCTGATTGGCGTAGATGTTGATGCAGTCACTATTATCACCTGTGCAAAAAATTCCGTCCGGGGAAATCACTTCCATAAAAAGACGACGCAAAACACTTATGTGGTAAGCGGCAAATTAATTTATGCAACCCAACAAGACGACGGACCGATCGAAACCAAAACTGTTGAAACAGGAGATATCACCATAGATATTCCAGGATCAAGGCATGCCTTCAAAGCGCTTAAAGATTCGGTTATCCTACAGATGTCAAAAGGCCCCCGCCAGGGGAAGGAATACGAATCAGACACTTTTCGTTTAGAAAAACCGATTCTTTCATAAAAATATCCCTTTGAGGGATATTTTTATTATGCCAAAAGACTGTTTGACGGATCATTGAAGCATTTCAAGAGTGCTCTTGGTTTGTTCATCATCCGGCCACAGCGAAAGAATTCGCTTTGCGATCACTTTCGCTTTTTCTTTTTGACCGCCGTCTTTATAAAGTTGGAAAAGCGTATAAAGCGGAGGCGGCAACTTCGGACCGATTTCCAATACTTTTAAATAATAATCTTCGGCTTTCCCGAAATCTTCTTGTTTCCCAAAACGCCTCCATAAGATGTAGTACATCTGCCCCGTCGTCAAAAGATGCCGCACGTCGTTTTTAAACATATACGGCTCCAGGTATCCCAGAAGCGCGCGCGATACGTTTTCCGGCGTGTCTTGCTGCGAGATCGCGGACATAATATCGTTCGACAAAAACTTTGCAATCTCTTCGTCCCCCACGGGAGCATAGAACTTGAACGACGCATCAAACGTATCCTGGAATTGCTGGAGCGATTGCACGGAGCCAAGAGCGCGAAGCCCCGCAATAAACCGGCGGGAACGCGCAATAGGAAGGAGTGACCCATAAATAATCGCGACGATCACGATCATCCCTACCATGCTCGAGATAATAATTTTAACGGTTGGAGTCGCGCGCATGTTCGATGATGGTATTGGAACTCGACGATTTGAATTCTAAAAGAAACGTGGAAAATGCCAGGAAGAAAAATAAATTGAGGTAGGTGGGAAGTACGTCGAAGAGCACTAATCCTTGCACAAGATACGCAATCGGGATCGCGGCAATCAAGGCACGCTGAAACGATGATTTTTGGGAAATGAACGAATCCTGTTTTTTGGACGCGATAAAGAAACGCCAGTAAAAAACGATAAACATTCCCACAAAACTCAAAAGACCCACAATGCCCGTCTCGGCCAAGTAATCGAAAATCAAACTGTGAGCGCGGTCAAACCATGCCCCGAATCCATCCTTCGGAATAAAATAGCGCGTATCGAAATGGGTGTCGAAAATTTTAATATAGTTCTCCGGTCCCCAACCGAACACGGGGTGCACTTTAAATCCTTCCCACGCCACATTCCACATAATACGCCGTGTTGCGAATGTCTCCGCGGAAATGGAGACATCGAAAACACGATGACCTGGAATCGCCTGCACAAAAGGGGTATTTTTAAAATTGATCAAAAGCACCACCACGGCAATAAAGGCGACGACGCCCGTAATCAGCCACTTCCGCCATACTTTGTGACTGTAAGCAAATAACAGCGCCGCAAAAACCGCCGACGCCACAAGTCCCATAAATGCTCCGCGCGTACCTGCAAGGAAAAAGAAAGCAAGAAAAATAGCGAGAAGTCCTAAGAGAATCCATGCGGAAGGTTTCTGTTTAAAATCTTTATATTTTTCTGCAAAAAAGTATAGGACATAATACACCATGAATGCCAAGAATACAGCTACGTAAGACGAGTTGCCGATGGAGCCTGCGAAACGAAATCCCGGAGTGCTGAATTTATCGCCAATAAAACCGAACATACCGAAATTCGCCAATACACCATATAAAATCATCAGTGTTGCGCCCACGAAAAACCACCGGAGCGCTGTGTGCCATTGCTTTTCTTCATGAAATAAGAGCGACGTGAGAATAAAGAAAAACCAAAGATGAAGAATCTGAAACCCACCTTCACCGCGCTCAAAATTTGACCAAAACGACCACTTGGGATCGATACCGAAAAAAGATGCTAAGAGAAACGCGATCGTGAAAACGGTAACCGCGATCGCGATCGGGGATCTGAATAAACTTTTCAACCGCGTCCAGAAAAACTCCGCCTGTTTCCCCCACAAAAGTCCCATCACGGTAAAAAAGAACGCCAGATCCACGGCGGTGCGGAACCAGACATATTTACCGACAATAAAAGGGAATAGCGTGGAGGTAGTGACAATCGCGACGGTAACGCCGATTGCCATCAGAAAAAATCGGGCAATTTTGAAAAAGTCGGGCATAACACTAAATAGTCGTTTATCAGTGTACTGTATTCGTGAAGTCCCTGCAACCAAAATTAAAACCGCCCCGAAGGGCGGTTTTAATACAGTTTTTTGCTACTGCAAAACCAGATTTAGGTCTTCGCGGTAACCGTTCCGAGTGAAGGCGTACCATCAACATACATGTTGCTGGTGGTATCGGACAAGTCAGAGTCAGCATTACCGGAGTATCCAAGATCGGACTCAAGTGCGTAGTAGATGACATTCCCCAACGCGCTCACAGAAAGCTGGAACGTGTTGTTGTTTGCCGCCGCTGCGCTGGTCTTGATCGTGAGATACCTCCAAGAACCTCCATCGAGCTTCGCTTCTGTAGGAGTAACTACAGCCGTATCAAACGGAATCGTGGAAGAAGCGCCGAAGGTACCGGTGTTTGCCGCATACCCACTGCCGCTCGACCATGCCGATGTATCCGACTGACCGCCACCCATCGCAGATGCGTAGATCTTAAAGGTTGTGGACGAAGAGGCAGTTCCACCGTTCGCAAACACAAATGTTGATGTCGCGAGGTAGACCGGAGCAGAACCGTTATTGGTAACTTTGAAGATACCAACTGTGTTTCCACTACCCGTACCAATATCGACTGCCGTAAGCGGAGACACCGCGGAGATCACAACGTTTTGCGATGTGACATACGTAATACCGCTCGCCGTCGGCGTACCGGTAATGGTCGCCGTTGTCGTTGCAGTGGTGTTTCCTTTCACGGCAATATCTGTCGTCGCCGCAATCGAGAACACATAGTCATTCGCCAAGATCGCAACACCACCGTTTGACACATCCGCTTTTACCGACATCGTCACACCTGTGACCGGCACCGGGGCCGAAAGCAGGTTATCCGTTGCGGTAAACGTGATCGTACAAACCGTTGCGGTGCAAGCATCAAACTGCGAGGCCTGTGCGACTTGGGTCGAGCCTTCGTACAAACGAATGTTTGAAAGCGTCGTTGTCGCCAAAGCGCCCGCGCCTGTTGCGGTGATCTTCAAGGACGTAATCTTCTGCGTCTCAAACTGCGAGGTCATCTTCCACGCAAAGTAGACACCATTTGCGGTACCCACGCTCACCACCTGCTTCTGGGAAGGCGATGCGCCACTACCAGAAACCAATGCGAGGTTGAGTTTGCCGGATGCGACATGCGTCATCATCTGGCCAGTACCCGCGAACGTGATGTTCGTTCCGTGCGTCAAAGAGTTACCCGTAGAGATACCTGTTGCAACAATGTTTCCCGAAGAGGAAGCAATGTTGAACGTGCTGGTGGTTGTTCCGGAGAGCGCATCCGCCTTAAGGTGGAGCGTAACCGGAGCCACACGCGTCACAACAATCGGAGTTGTGAAGTCAAACGTTACGGTTACCGCATTGGTAGCGGTCGATCCGGTTGTCGGAAGCGGAGAAGTGTCATTATCTTTGTAGAGATAAAGATTCCCCACGTCCCCAACGGTCGGACCCGTATGCGTGACAATGATTTTTGTTACCTTCACATCCTCGCCGCCCGACTGGGCATTGAGCTGGAGGGTAGCATATTCATAGCCGTTTGTTCCCGCAACAACAGAGTTCGCGACCGGAGTCGAGAGTGTCGTTACTGCGAGTTTCGCGGCCTGAACGCCAACCGTAAGACCGCTCACGGTTCCCACGGAAGGATCCGTAAGATCATTTGTGATCAAGCGCTTTACCTGAAGAAGGTCAAACGCGTTCACTGTGTAGGTCGCGGTTGAGGCCGCACTGGAATTCACAGAACCTTCTACCGAAATCACGGAGTCCTGACCGGAAGTCAGAATCGGATACGAAGAAAGCGTGATGGTCTGAACCGTTCCTGCTGTAGCGAAACCGGAAGCGGCTGCGCTGTAGACCGTTACGCCGTTTACCTTCACATAAACCGTGCCGGTAAGAGCAGTCGTAACCTGTGTGATCCCAAAACTAATCTGGCGGAGTTCCATGTTTTCACCCGTCGGCTTCGCATTGAATTTCGCGAGAACCACGTTGGTGGAACCAGGAACCACGGAAGCGCTCGGGGAGTCCGACGCGCGGGTAAAGGTAACCGAACCCGAGTTGATGGTATGAATGTTGAATCCATTACCAATCGGGAATGATGTGTCATTCGAGCCTACACCCGGAATGACGGATACGCCGGTTGATGCGCCACGAATATCAATATCGTAGTTGTTGTAAACCACGAACTCAATTTTGCGGCTGGTGCCATCAACAACTTTTGCGCGCACCGCGAAATCTTTCGTCAATCCCTTGTCAATGAAGTAGGGCGACGTGAGGTTAAAGACAATGTTCTTGCTAGAGGGCTGTGCCGTTGCAAGAACCGTGCCGTCCTGCGCTTCCAAGGTGATATCTTTAATATCCCTGTCGGAGGCAGTGTTGTACATGTAAAGCGTTAAGCTATGCAAGTAAATTCCCTCGTTGCTTCCAACTTCTTGAATTCGGAATTTTGTGATTTCCTGAACACTGTTCGGATCCACGTTCAACGACGAGGAACCGGTGGAGGTGAGCACATCAAGCGTCGTAGACGCAAGAGAGGTACCACCATTCACAATGTTCATCGCATTACCGTTCAACGGAAATGCTCCGGAAACTGCGGTCGTGTCGGCGCCCACTGCGGAAACCGAGTTGAGGCCGAACGCAACCGTACCGTTGTAATTTCCTGTAAGGAGGTTAAAGCGAACCGTGAGGTATTCCGTCGATCCTGCGCCAACCATGACCGGATCCATCGACATCGTGATCAAAACGGAGTTGTCGGCATTCACCGAGGTTACGACATTTCCATGCCGCATCCCCTTAGAATCCACGACATCCACGCCGTTCAAATTCGAATTTGCGAGAAATCCGCTCTTCATGACGGAGAGGGACGAAACTTTCACGTTTTTGGAACCGGCAGTTAACTTCACCTTTAAGGCGGGGTTAAACGCGGTACCACTTCCGAGCGTGCGAGACGCCGGATTGTCCGATGCCAACTCCACCATCAGATCCGTTCCCACGGGAACCGGAACCGGTCCTGGTACGGGGATCGGAGAAGGAGCAGTCGCCATTGCGGCGCGGCTTTTCGGACCAAAGTAGCCAACCGCTGGGGTAATCCCATTCGCGCTCTGCCATGCGGCAAGAGCGGCTTTGGTCATAGGACCAAAGTAGCCGGTGGGGGCGGAAATTTTAAGGTAACCACCCGAGATCAAGACATTCTGCAGAGCCGTTACGTCAGCGCCTTTCGATCCGAGAGTGAGGTTCACGGAGAAAGTGTATGACGACGGAGCAGTTGCCTGCACAGCGCCCAATTTTGCTTGAAGCGCTGCGATTTGAGCTAAAATTGCAGCTACATCTGCGGAAGAAAGCGATTGTGCCGCCGCGATTCCCGAAAGGGACGCGATGGTCGCTACCGCTACTGCCACGGATGCAACTTTTCGTACTAATATACTCATTTCTAACTTATATTTAACTTAATTATTTTTTATTTTGTATGGTTTCGACCTTTTTTTCTGATACCTGTCGCCCACGCGTTTCGACCCTGATACCATCAGGAACCGTTAGGGACAGGGGTGATAATGATTGAAAAAAGAAAAATCCCGCTTTATTGGAGCGAGACAAAAAATAACGCTAATACCCCGACTGGGTGATAAACGCAAAACCGACCTAGAATTAGCGTATTCGGCCTCACACCAAATACAGCAATGATATTAGTAAACAATCGTAAAAAGTGCAACTACCTAAACGCTCTCCCTCTATCGTAAGGTATAACGATACAGGCGGGTGGAAGTTACGAGAATCGCCGAAAATCCAAGTAAAACGGACTAAACAGACCACTGACTCCCCGCAAATATGAGGATAGCCACCCCAACAAAAAAAGCGAGTCCACGAAGAAGGAAGGGGATGTCCAACTTGCCGCGATAATGGGCTATTACGGAATCGCGCATGAGAAAGAGAATGAGCGTCAAAAACGCGGCGGCATTTAAAAATCCGAGCGGCAACAGTTTCAGAAAAAATCCTGCCTGAAGCGCCAGGAACGCAATCACCGCGCTTACAATCCATACTCGTCGCCTTCCTGCAATGTCAAAAAATCCAAAAGCGCCCCGAAACAGCAACAAAACGGCGCAGAAAAGAAAAAGTGCCGACATAAGGGCAAAAAATCCGCTAAAACTAAACGCCCATGCCGCAACCAAGAAAAAGAGGGTGGTGCTTAAAAGGGAATAGACAAACTCGCGTTGTTTTATGAAAAATGACGTAATTCCCACAAGAAAGAAAAAGAAGATAGTAAAACCGACAATGACCCATCCTATCGACGCGCTTTCGGGAAACGTCTCGGCGAGCGCTTTCAGTTCTCCTACGCTTAGAATCGCGAAAAACCAGAACATAATGCGCGTACGCTTCCTCTCCGGCTGTTCCTGTAGATAAATCCAGAGCAAAAATGCTCCGTACAGCGTCCAAAACAAAAATTCGGTGGAATCATACGTGCTCCACCATAAAAAACCGCCGAACAGCGCCGCTTCAAGCGCTAATCTCCACGCGATTCGCTGGGTTAAGAAAAACGTTAACTTTTTGACCATCTTTAATGTCGCCCCGGATCATTTTGTCCGCCAAGGCATCCACAATCAGCTTCTGAATCAGACGCTTAATCGGCCGTGCGCCATAATCGGGATCGAATCCGTTTTTCACGATATGCTCGCGTACCGAAGGTTTGATATGCAGTACAATCCCTCGCTCTTTCAGTCGCTCCTCAAGGCGCGTGATCTGAATATCCACGATTTTGCCGATCTCACCAGGCGTAAGCGGATGAAAAACAATCACTTCGTCCAATCGGTTCAAAAATTCCGGCCGGAACGTGTCTTTTAAGTCCCCCATCACCCGATCGCGGAAATCATCTTCCCGTACCTGCATCTCTTTCTTTTTGGAATCCCCAAACCCGAGCGTCGAAATTTCACGGAAATACGAGCTTCCGACATTGGAGGTCAAAATAATGATGGAATTTTTGAAATTCACTATCTTTCCCTTTCCATCCGTCATCCGGCCGTTATCCAGTACTTGCAGGAGAATGTTAAAAACTTCCGGGTGGGCCTTTTCGATCTCGTCGAATAAAATCAGACTGTAGGGCCGGTGGCGGACGATATCGGTAAGTTGTCCGCCTTCGTCATATCCCACATACCCCGGCGGAGAGCCGATCAGGCGCGAAACGGCATGGCGCTCCATATACTCCGACATATCAATGCGGATCAGGGCTTTTTCGTCATTGAACATGAACTCCGAAAGCGCTCGTGCCAGCTCGGTCTTCCCGACCCCGGTGGGACCAAGAAACATAAACGATCCCGACGGTTTGTCCTCGTCCGCAAGCCCCGCGCGGCTACGCCGCAAGGCGCGCGCGACCGCGTCAATCGCTTCTTTTTGCCCCACCACGCGTTTCCCGAGCTCTTCCTCCATACGGATCAATTTCCCCATCTCGGACTCCATCATGCGTTCTACCGGTATTCCGGTCCAGCGCGAAACAACGCCCGCAATGTCTTCCGCATCCACTACCTCTTTTATGAAGCGCTCGTTTTTATCGGATTTTTTCTTTTTATTTTCTTCGGTCGCGAATTTTTTCTCGTACGCGCGATATTCTTTTTCCGCCGACGGCAACTCTCCATAGAGAATCTGCGCCACGCGCTCCAGATTGCCTTCCCGTTCCGCAATTTCCGCCTGGCGGCGCAGTTCTTCGATCCGTTTTTGAAGATTATGAAGATTTTCGAACGTCATTTTTTCCGCGCGCCATTTCCCCTGAAACGCGTCGTACTCTGTTTTTAATTTTGAAAGTTTTTTATCGAGCTCCTTAAGACGCGCCGAAGGCTTCTTTTTGTTTTCTTTTTGAAAGGCGGAACGCTCGATCTCAAGCCGCGTAATATCGCGCTTCAGCGTATCCATCTCAACGGGAACGCTGTCGGATTCCAATCGCTGCGCCGCCGCCGCCTCATCGATCAAGTCAATGGCTTTATCGGGCAAAAAACGGTCGGTAATGTAGCGCGCGCTCAAATTCACCGCCGCGACAATCGCGCCGTCGTTGATTTTGAGCCCATGATGCGTTTCGTACTTATCTTTGAGTCCCCGCAAAATAGAAATGGAGTCCTCGATTGTCGGCTCTTCCACAATCACGGGTTGGAACCGCCGTTCGAGCGCGGCATCTTTTTCGATGTGTTTTTGATACTCTTTGGTGGTCGTTGCGCCGATTGCATGAAGCTCTCCGCGAGCGAGAGCGGGTTTCAGCAGGTTTGCGGCATCAAGCGCCCCTTCTGCGGTTCCCGCCCCCACAATCATGTGAATTTCATCGATAAAAAGGATAATCCGTCCTTGGGAATTCTGGATTTCTCTCAAAAACGCCTTCAGACGATCTTCGAACTCGCCGCGGAACTTTGTCCCGGCAATCAAGGATCCCAAGTCCAACATCACCACCTCTTTTTCTTTCAGCGACTCCGGAACTTCGCCGTGAATAATCCGTTGAGCCAGTCCTTCCACGATCGCGGTTTTCCCGACGCCAGATTCACCAATCAAGACGGGATTATTTTTGGTGCGGCGCGACAGAATCTGCATCACGCGGCGCAGTTCTTCTTCGCGGCCGATCACCGGATCTAATTTTCCTTCCCGCGCCTTCTGCGTAAGATTCACCGCATATTTTTCAAGCACTTGAAATTTGCTTTCGGGCGTTTCGTCCGTCACGCGCATGGATCCGCGCAACTGCGCGAGCGTCCGTAACAACACATCGCGGCGGACGCTAAGTTTAAGAAGAAGTTCCTGCGCGGCGGACGGAATATCCAAAAGCGCAAGCAACAGATGTTCGCAGGAGATAAATTCGTCTTTCTGGCGAAACGCGATCTCCGCCGCATGATCCAGTAGTTTCATTAATTCTTGCGACAGATACATCTGGGCGACATTCCCGGTCGCGGTTACCGCTTTTGGAAGTCGGCGCAGGATTGTTTCAAGATCACGGCGCAACGCATCCACATTCACATTCGTACGCAGGAGCATGGGCGCCACAAGCGTTTGCTCGTCCTCCAAAAGAGAAAACAAAAGATGGAGCGCTTTGAGTTCGCCGTGCTGATACTGGCTCACGAGCTCCTGCGCTCTCTGAAGCGCTTCTTGTGCTTTGATCGTAAATCGGTGGAATTGGGGCATAGGTTAGATGCTTACAGTATAAATTTTCCTTTCCTTATTTTCAAATATGTATTGCGAAATTGAGATTGTGGGATATATAATGGAGCCATACGGATACTGGATAACATTTTCTTCCGTGATTCGTAGTATTCTAGGCAAAAGGTCGAGGTCAAAATTATAAAATATGAAACATACAGTAATTTTATTGGGAGGCACGCTACTTATGATGGCGATGCCGTTCCTCGCGGGCGCGCAAGTGACCCCGGCGCAGACATCATGCGCCATACCAGCGAACCCAACAACCGCAAGTGACTGGACACCAACCGTCACCTGCTTGATGCAGAGAATTTTTGCTATAGAAGCTCGTCTGGCAAAGATGGAGACGCAACTCGGCGTGGGAAACGCGGGAGTTCTTCCGTCAATCGGAGCACCGACTCCGGCCCTCTATCCAGCTAATCCGACAAGCGGATCAATCCCTCCGAACTACGGCGTCCCGACACCAGTTGGCCCCTATGTAGGAGGAAGCGGCTCGGCAGGCGTCGGTACCGCAATGGTGTCGCCTTCTATGGTGACTACGGTTCAGAATTTCCTGAAAGCAGAGGGATCATTCGTTTATCCCACCGCTACAGGATTTTTCGGGCCTATCACCCGGGAAGCGCTGAAACAATTCCAGGAAAAACAAGGGCTTCCGGCATCAGGAGAAATTGATGCGGCAACCTTGAATAAGATGAAGATGCTTGCACCTACGATTGCGCCCGGCATGTCTTCGCAAATGCAAATGATTACCATCCCTTCAGTTCGATAAACCGGAAAAGAAACAAGAAAAACTCCCATCTAAACATAGGTTAAGATGGGAGTTTTTATTTAAGCGCTGCTAGTTTGAAGGACGCTCGGCAAGCGCGGCGCGTACCGTAACAATAGTATCGCCGCGCTGTATTTTGAAGGTAAGAGTGTCGCCGATATTATATTTTTGAATGATCGCTGAAAGCGGATGTTCGATTGTAATTTTTTCGCCGTTCGCTTCAAGCAGAATATCTTCCGCTAAAATCCCCGCTCTATCGGCCGGAGAATCCTTAACGACTGCGGGACCGTCTTCGGAACCGCGCACCAATGCGCCGTAATTCACCGGAAGTTTTTGCGCCTTCGCGTACTCTTCGTCCACCAGCCGATACCGCACTCCCAGATAGGCGGACCTGATACTGCCGGTTGTTTTAACCGACTGAATGGCACGTTTTGCATTATTGATGGGGATCGTAAACCCGATGCTCTGCGCTCCCTCGGCCATCGCGGTATTAATACCGATCACTTCGCCCCGAAGATTCAGAAGCGGCCCGCCGGAGTTTCCCGGATTGATTGCCGCGTCGGTCTGGATTACACCGGAAATCGTTTCCGTGCCGATCCCCTCGCCGGACGCGGTTACCGTGCGCCCCAATCCGGATATCACTCCCACGGAAACCGTATTCCGGTACTCGCCAAGCGCGTTCCCGATTGCAATTGCGGTCTGCCCCAGTTTCAACGCACTCGAATCCCCCAGTTTTGCCGCGACAAGTCCTGCCGCCGTGATTTTGATGACCGCTAAGTCCTGTACAGGATCGCGCGCAAGCACTTTTGCGCTGTATTTTTTTCCGTCGTTTGTGAGGACGGTGTACTCTGCTTTTGCATCCGCAACCACATGTTTATTCGTTAAAATCATGCCGTCCTCCGAAATCACGAACCCTGACCCCCCGCCCACTTCCTGCTTCTTGGTTCCCCTCTGGCAGGGTTGGCTGAACTGGAATCCAAAGTTTCCGCCAAAAAAATCGCGGAACTCCGGCGGAATACCCCCCAACGGGTCTCCCGGACACTGTTCAATCACGGGTAGATCCTTGGAAATAACAATTGAGACTACTGACTTTGCGGCAGAATCCACTGCACCCACAACGGCATTTTCATAATCAATCGCCGGCTTGTAGAGCGGAACTGTTTTCTCTTCCTTTTTTTGATCACTATAAACAGGCGCTTCCGGAACTTCACGCTTGAAAAACTTGAAGATATCGTCAAAAACGTTCGCGCGCGCGACTCCAATCGTGATCGCCACACCCGCGATTCCTCCCACAAGTCCTACCGCCACAATAAAAGAAATTAGTTTTTTAGACATCGATAAACATATCTACGGTGTTCCAACCTAGCGAATTTCGTACCGAAGCGTGACCGAAACGGAAACATCCTGCGAGCCGGGTTCAATCGCGGGAACGGGAACCGGAGCGGCATCGCCTCCGCCCATCCCGTATACTATTTTTTCATTCATCATCCGCAACGGAGCATACCCCTCATCAATCGAAAGTAATTTGCCGATACGAAAACCCCCGGCGTCCGCGATCATCTTCGCCTTCTCTTTAGCCCCTGTAATCGCCTTGGCACGGGCTTCATTTTGCACTTTTGAAAGATCGTCGATTCTGAAATCAAGGCCCGAAACCGTGTTTGCCCCGTTTTTTACGACACCTGCCAAAATATCGCCCACCTTCCCGAAATCGCGCACTTTAACCGATACGGTCTGCGTAATGGCGTACCCCACGATCTCCGCGGGCGGGCAGGGTTTTGTGTTCCTCGACGCATCATAGGCGGGATTGCAGTTGTAATGCTGGTACCGCGGTTCCAGATTATAGTTCTGTGTTTCGATGTCTTTTGCCTCCACACCCTGCGATTTTGCATACGCAATCGCTCCGTTCATTTTTTCGGTATTTTCTCTAATAAGCCCCGCGATCTCTTTCCCGCCTTGCGTTAAAACACTGAACGTAAAGGCGGCAACATCCGGAATCGCCACCACCTTTCCTTCTCCCTGAACCGTAAAGCTTCTCTCACGATTTAGATTGACCGAATCGTTATAACTCGACACGTAACTCCACGCGGCGAGCGTCACCCCCACAAGCGCAAGGATAATCGCGCCTCCCACATAATTTTTTATTTTTTCTGTCATAGATTTTATTATAACAAAAGACCCGTTTCAAAAATCGAAACGGGTCAAAAATCTAAGGGA